>ERZ837380.3574-NODE-3574-length-14225-cov-12.453705_pt1 | contig 14225 bp, 13 predicted proteins | sample MGYA00519685_ERZ837380 | MGnify/ENA primary metagenome ERZ837380 (study PRJEB31850, sample SAMEA3708817) | human gut metagenome | biome: human gut; feature: human-associated habitat; material: faeces | place: China | collected 2014 ...
TAAAGCCTTAGAAGATTTTTTTACAACTCGCTTTCCAACAGTTTTTGCACTAGATACAGCAGTTTTGACAGCAGTTTTAGCCTTCCTCGCATATTTTGTACCTTTTTGCACTGCTTTTGAACTCTTTACTACTTTGGAAATAGCTTTACCAGCTTTTCCAACATAAGAACCAGGTACGCCGGGAACAATAGTCGCTCCAACATCCCATGCCAGGTTTGCCACATTTTCCCAAGATGGTTCAGTGACCAGCGTATAAATACTATGTCCAATACTCGCAATATCCAGTATCGTCTCAAAAATATTCCCACTTGGGTCTGCCTTATTTACTCCATCATTCCCACAGTAAGTATACAGATGCAGGCTTAACGGGTCATCTTCTTCCCCGGTATAGGTATCCCTCGTCAGGAATCTTCCCAGATACGGCTGGTAATACCTTGCCCGGAGATAGATAGTCTCCGTCTCTCTGTCGTAGTATTCCCCACAGTAGCGGAAGGGATTCTCATCCTTTTTATCCGGGTTCACTTCATTCCCGAAGGAATCATACTCATAGTCCTTAATGACTTTGCCGCTGTCATCTGTTAGCTGAACGACATCGCCATGGGGATTCTTGATATAATACTGCTGCTCTGTTCCGTCTCCCTGATCCGCATACACAAGGTCGTTTCCACGGATATACCGCTTCCGCACCTTGCCGCTGCCGGACAGTTCCATGACAACCTCGTCGCCATCCCAGACAAAGACTGTCTTCTCTCTATTCACAGTCTTACTGGTTCGCAGCCCCTCGGCATCATAAGTAAAGCTTACTTTGCTGTCTCTGGTAAGCGTTTTTGTCAGCTGGTTCAGTGCATTATAGTGGTTGACAACATTCTCGTTCAGTCGGTTGTCTCCCAGTGTCACGTCTATGTCAATGTAGGTTCGGTCTTTTTTGTCGCTTGGAATCTCATAGCGGTTGACCGTGGCAAGCTGGTTTCCGTTTTTATCGTTCTTGTAGATAACAACGGAGTCCTCCTCCGTATCTGTATTTAAAGTGTCTGTACGGAGCAGCTCGTCATTTTTATTGTAGCGGTAAGCAGTGGTCTTATTGCCTGCCTTCATTTCCTTACGGTTGTTGTTACTGTCGTAGGAATAGATGATGTCGTCGCTTCCGGTTCTTGTCTCTTTCCGGATATGGCCAAGCAGGTCATAGGTGTAAGTGGCGGTACTGCTCCGCTTCTTCCCATCTTTGCCAAGAACCGCAGAAACCTCTTTGGATTTCTGACCGTTTTCTAAGTATTCTGAGCTGTACTTAGAAACCACCCCGGCACTGCCTGTCTGGTTCTTCATCCTTGTCAGTCGGTTCTGGTAATCATAGGCATAAGTGGTGGTCAGGTTATTTCCCGGCACTTTCCTCTCTGACAGGTTTCCGTCCTTGTCATAGGTGTATCCCACTACCTTGCGGCCTTTCTCATCGGTAACGGATGCCAGTTTGGATTCCCCGTCATAGGCATAGCGGAGGGAAAGCTTCTTTTCCCCGCCCACGGCCACAGTAAAGGCGGACCTATTGCCGGCACTGTCGTAAGTATAATGCTTAACCACGTCCTTGTTCTTGGTCAGTTTGGTGGTCTCGCTGGTAACCTGCCCGGATACATCCCCATAGGTAAATCTGGTGCCGTCCTGGGTTTCCACGTCCCCATAGGCATTGTAAGTATAGGAATGGGTGGTCTCTTTCCCTGTCTTCTTTTCTTTTGCCACCATCTCCGTCAGGCGGTTCTGGTAGTCATAGGTGTTTTTCAGGGTGTTGCCATTCTTATCTACCGTTTTGGTGAGGTTGCTGTTTTCATCATAAGAATAGCTCTCCCTTCTTCCCTCCGGGTCGATGAGTGCCACTAATTCATTTTTTTCATTATATTCATACTTTGTCTCGGCAATGGTATCGGTCTTTTTCTTCCCGCTGACGGTAAGGCGGTAGGTCTTTCCTGCATAAGAGAAGGTATCCGCTTCCTCTCCCTTTTCTCCGGCTTCACTTTCCGTCGCCGCATTTCCAGCTTCTGCCCCCTCGCCAGAAGACTCCCCATTTTCACCGGGAACCTCGGATACTACTATCGTGAGCGGGCTGGTCATGCCCGTAAACTGGCGCACCTTGTTTCCCATAATGTCATAGACATACTGGACGTACTGCGCTTTTCCATCTTCCATGCAGTTTTTAACCATGACAAGGCTGCCCCGCTTATCATAAGTATACTCCGTTCTTGTCGTCCTGTCAGCATCTATTTTTTCATTCTGTGCTATGACATTTCCCGTGGTATCATACTCTGTCGTGGTGGTCTGATAATGGATGCTTCCATCTTCCTTTTCCAACGGATACTCTGCCCGTATCATCTGACCGAGAATGTCATAGGTATATTGGGTGGAAACGCCTTCTCCCACACCCTTCGGAGTGTATTCCTTTATAATATTTCCCTGGTCGTCATAATCCGCCTTCGTTATCCGGGACTGCCAGTCCGTATCCCCCTCTTTCCGGCTCTTTGTCTCGGTCTGGCTGACATTTCCATTTTCATCGTGTACCAGAAGAACTTCTTCCTAATGAGACGGAAGCCACTTCCCATCCTGGTATTTTTTAGTAACTGTGTTTTCCTTGACATTTCTTCCAAAATCGTCTGTCTCATATGTGGCAATCACTTCGGAACGATTTTTCCCCCGGATGGTGGTACTTGTCTTGGACAGGATATTTCCCTCTGCGTCCGACACAGTTTCGGTAATGTTCTCACTCAGCACGGCATCATTAAACTGGTCGTAATAATTATCTGTATCCACCTCCGATTGATATACCAATGGATTCAGTTCCTTGCTGTAACTGATGGTAATCGTCTGTGCCACATCATCCTCGCCGATGACTTCTGTTTCTTCCTTGGTAAAATTCCAAGAGGTGCAGTGGGCGGCATCCAGTTCCCCGTTGCTGAAGCTGGCACTGCCGATCTCTTCGCCTGCATCGTCATAGAAATATTTGCTGCCGCTTAATACTTTGTTTCCCCTGCCCGTAATGTAGAAGTTGGGAACCGTTTTCCCATCCTCATTGACGATGAATTTCTTTTCGTCGGGCTTGAAAGCATATGTCCGTTTCTCCAGCAGACGGTCATTTTCTTCCTGCTCTAAATCCGGGTCATCCTCCTCTTCCCCGGTCTCTGCTCCGTATTCATAAACATTTTCTGTCCATGTGCCGGATGCTTCGTCCTTGCTGATGATGGTATTGTCAAAAGCATCCTGTATGTCGATAGCTGCCCGTCCATACTCGTCCAGTGTCATGGTTTTTAGGGCATCTGTGGATACATATTCCCTGTCTTTGGATTCATACTCTGTCCCTGCCGCCTCTATGGTCTCTTTTTCCTCCCCAGTTTCCGGGTCATAGGAGGTTTTTGTGACAAGACCATTCTCATCTGTAGTGGACAGGCAGTTTCCAAAGGAATCATAAGTGATTTCTTCTTCCGTGTAGGTGCGGTTTGATGACGGGTTTTTTGCAGAATCCAGCGTGACATCTTTCTTGGTCTGCTGTCCCAACGCATTGTATGTATAATCATTCTGGATGATTTCCTTTTCCCCATCACTGCCATAGGTTGGAAAAACTTTTCCCTGGGTTTCATTTCCCTGGGCATCATATTTGAAATCTGTTTTGGATACTGTTTTATAGGCAGCACCACCTACACTCCTCTGCTCCGAGATACTGCTGTAATCAATGCCATTAGAGGCAATTTTGCTTTCCAGTTTGATTTTTGTCTTTGCTGAATCGTATAATTCCTGTTTTGTCAATATACACAAACAGAATGGCCTGTCATCGGCAGGATAACCGGCATCCGTATTATGGTAAGCATATGTTACTGTATACAGATGCTCTTTCCCCTTGTTTTTTGCAAGGTAAGCTTTGGGGGATTTCTCTGTCAGGACATTTCGATAATTGTCGTAGGTGTACCCCTGCTTTGAAGTGACTGCTCCGCTCCCCTTTTTACCCCAAAACCTACTGGTCTCTAACGTCACCAGAGAACCGTTCTCGTCCTTGTCATATTTGTAACTATTTTCCTCCTTTTCTTTCCCATAATTTATCTCATCCGTAAGAAGTTTATTTTCATTATATACATACAGACTGACATTTTTCTTGGTATCCTTTTTAAGCCTTAAGGTATCCGGGTTGATTTTGGATTTCTTATAGGTATAATCATAATACTTTTTGTTCGTTTTATATTTGTTCGGATTAAAGCTGCTGACAACCGTTACCGTGCGGAGTCCGTCATTTCCGTACTGCCAGACTTCATAAGCGGTTTTCCAGTTGCCTTTATCGTCTTTTTCCCGCTCCCTGAAATCGTCATAGGAACGGAGTCCGTCGGTTCCTTTTTTCTGGAAATAATCGTATTTGACGCCATTTGATTTTTTGCCCGTCTTCGTATCTTTTTCATATTCCCTGGTTACATAAAACTGCTCCGTCACCACATCCCTTTTCTGCCCGGCACCGGCATCTTTTGTGCCATGCAGGGAACCGGCACGGTACTCATAGTGGGTTTCGTTTCCGTCTGCCGTGATTTTGTTCAGAAGGTAACTCTGGTTCGTAGAAACACGCTGGGATGCCACCCCGGCACCGGAGGTGTTGACCAGCCGCTCCACCGTCTTATAACTATACTTTTCTTTGCTGCCGTCTACGGTCGCACTGGTCAGGATCACACCATGCAGCCTGTCCCCATGATGAGGTGTATAGGATTTTTCTTCCGTTTCGTAAGAGATTGTCTTCTTGGACACGCCTCCCCCGGCAGCTTTGCCCTGAACGGTTACTGATGAAAGGGTCTTTTCCCCATCGTCGTTGTTATAATGGAACGCAATCTCCCGTCCGACGGAATCCGTGATTTTACTGAAATAAATGCCGTCTGTATAAGTATAGGTAATCTTGTTATCATGGGCATCCTTCTGCAGCACAATTACTCCGTCCTCGTTAAAGTAGGTACGGAGTCCGGTTTTATCTCTCAGAAGGTATTTACAGGCGATACCGTCTACGCTTTTGTCCCAGTCTTCCAGTTTAATGTCATCATAATCATAGCCTTCCAGTCCCTTGATATGATAACATTTATTATCGTCATCTGCCTCTGTTTCGATATTTGCCACACCGGCACTGCCGTAATGCAGGTAGGTAGGATTCTTCCCCCATCCTTCCTCTTCTGTCAACGTAACTGTTTCGATCCACGGGAAATCATACCGCCAGCCACTCGCCAAACCATATACGTTATGTCCCTCGTTACTGACAATCTTCGTTCTCTGGGTGTCTTCCTCATAATGCTTTTTTCCATTAAGCGACACCCCTTTCCATCCAGCGCCCTTTTCATATTTTACCAACAGGTTTTTCAACGCATTTTTATGGTTTTTCAAAACGGCGGCGTTCACGACAATGCGTCTTTGAGAGCCGTCTGAGGCTGTGTAGTAAACCCAGAGGGTATCCACCTCCAGATCCTCTATATATTCCACCGTGGCATGTCCAAGATTTGCTTCATTGCTGTCATAATAGCGGTTCAGTTCAAAGTCCATGCCGCCTGTTCCTTCGAGGGAAAGATCTGTCCGGGAAAGCATCAGATGACCGGTGGCGGTATCAACACCATCTGCTGCTTCGGCTTCCAACGGGGAACCGGCAAGGCGGTTTTCATACACACTCCGGAAGGTGTCGCCATACGCTGCTTCCATCGCTGTGTCATAGGTTTCCCCTGCCGCCTGACAGGTGGTGCCGGTAGCAAAAAGTACTGCTCCGCAAAGCAAGGCTGTGGCTGCTGCTTTTGTGATTCCCTTTTTGATCTTTCCCATAAATATTCACTCCTATCTGTTTCATTCCGATTCATCGCACATCATAGTAATAAAATGAACCGCTCCCCATCTGTTCCATTCATATGTTATTCTGATTTCTCTTTCATCAGGTCTTCTACCGTTTTTCCGGCATCCAGCTGTTCCAGCACTTTTTCAAAAGTACAGGTCTCATTCAAAATCAGAAGCGCCACGTTGGTCCGCTCCTCTTTGCTGAGGGATCTATCCTTTAACCGCCGGTTCTGCGCTTTTGTGAGGCCTAACTGCTCCTCCGTGGAAAATTTCCCTATGCAGTTGGTTCAGATTTCGAATTCAATCCTCCGTAAGCTGGTCTCGGAACATGAAGTATCTCCTTAATTCCGCATACAACCCCTCCGGAAGATACGGCATATCATAGTTTCCATCCTTTACAAGATTTGCTATCAATTTTGGATCTTTACTGTCATCATCAATCTACTCTTCTCTTTCCGTCTATCCCTAAAAATTACCATTCACACTCAAAATAAAGAACCCTGTGCGATTTATCTAAATAAAAATCTCCTACCCACGAGTCCGATATATATTTTCCATCGCTAGAAAAATCATAACTATACAAAAAATTATATTCTAGATTACTTTTCTGTACGAGTATTTTCTTTGGTATTATTTTTTTGGCCTTTTTAGTCTCTTTCCAGTCATATTCTTGTGTTATTTTGCAACAAAAATTTTCTCCAATCTTTATAAAACCATCAAATTCTATATTTGAAAGTCCTATCTCTCTTTCATTGCTTTTTACATCATAATAATATTTCACTTCCTCTATTTCTTCAATGCATGGAAATTGTTTTTGGACAAATTCTATATCAGTACCAACCTTCGCCTCGTTTCTATTCAAACAAAAAAAACAACAATAATACAAATAACAAGACACAGGCAAATATCAGTATTCCAACCATACATTTATGCAATTTCAACATAAGGCAAATCCTCCTTTGTCATCTCTCATATCCCAATAATCATTTCTATGACTTTAAATCTGTGCGTTGCACAACAATATTAAATGCAACTAAATAGCAATTTTCTTATTTTGTTTTATAAAAATTGCCGATACAGTGTTTTTAGTTCCATCAATTGCTACTTCCTTTATATACTTTTATCTTGATTTTTGCAGTCCTATTTTTCCATGTAACATCCATGTGAACATAGCCATATGTTTCAAATGAACGCGCCCATCCAAGTTCCTCAAATCTACCATTCTCTCTATCCTTTGCTCGTGAACCAATATCCTGACTTCCATTATTAAAGTTACTAAAACTTCCCATACCTGAAACGGGATTCGTACCTTGAAAATTCAATATTTCAGCTAACAAAATAGTGATTTATGCCATTGCAATCTCTGGATGGAGTGCATTGCACAAATATTCAGGTAATCTTGCTTCAAAATCAGAAGTAAAAGCAGTCAGTTGCTCGTCACTGAGCTTTAAGATTTCCTGAAGGCTTGCCATTAAGGCAGCCATCAGAATACCAAGTGATCTGTTGAAAGTAATATCTGCCATTTCATCGACAAGAAGGAAGAACAACTTCCTAAGCGTTCTCTGATCTTCATTTTGACGTTGCTCCATTGCAAGTAACATATATCTGGTAAACACAATGGCCACATGGGCTGTCAGTGCATCATAAGATAAGCTGTGGCATTCTCCAATCAGGTTCAGCATGGATTTACAGGTTTTGAAGAAAACCTCGATCTGCCAGCTTTTTCCATAAATACGGATGATCTCTTCTTCGGAAAGAGTCGTATCTGTACAGATAAAAGCAAGCCAGTCCTTGTGATTCGCTTTGTTCCTTACACAAACGATCTTCGCAGGAATCGGATTCTCTTTTCCTGCCATAACATCAACGGAAAGCAGATATTTTGAGTTTCCACGGCGTTTTTTGTTTCGGGAATAGATTTCTTTGATATTTAGCTGCTCACCACAGTACGCATATTTGATCCGACTGCTTTTCTTGATCATGGCAATCACGTCCATACCTTTTGAATGGATGGCTGTGATCTGTGCCGGGTTGGAAAACCAGGAATCAAACAGAACATAATCCGCTTTCAGTCCTGCACTGAGGGCAGTGTCCAACAGGGTCAGCATTGCCTCTGGTGCTTTTGTCCGGGCAAGCTTGCGTCTTTTTCCTGCAAGAGTTCTGTTATCAAAGTTCTTTACCGGACCAATGATATTTGTATCTTTCGCAGATGCCAGCAAACAGCTGTTTACAGGAATCAATGTATTTCCATCACTCCAGCTTAAAGTAAGCATTCGGAATCCTTTTTTGAAATGCATATCCGTGTGGTCAAAAACTTTTGATCCCAGTTCTGTTTTCCTGCAGCTGGTGCGGTTGAACAGGCTATCATCAATGATGAAAACATTTTTCCTGCTATCATTCGTCAGGCCTTTGATGTCACGATTTACGATATCAGCAGCAAGAAGGGAAGTAAAACGGAGCCAGTTTGTTTTTGCAGAATTAAGGAAACGGTAGAACGTGTTCTTGGAAAACTCTTCCTTAAAAGAGCCAGTCCGTTGCTGCATATACAAACTTCTTCCGACAAAAATGTTGCTAAGTTTGTAACGAAGCAGAGAAACAGGAGAAACACCTTTTTCTTTCATCCCATTACATCTGGCAAGAAGCCTGCCGACCTGGTGTTTAGAAAAAAATCTCTGAACACAGTCAACGAAGGCTTTTTCATCTAAATGTTTTTGTGGTATACTGGACATGGAATAAATCTCCTTTGTTAAAATGGTTTCTTGACAACTCCATTATACCAAACGGAACAGGTTTATGCCTTTTTTATTGGCTGAAATATTGAATTGTCAAGGTTCAACACACTGTATTGATGTGGGAAGTTTTAGTAAGTGACTATCTGGGAACTCCAGTGGAAGCCTATGATGAAGAGGGAAAGAAAGTTTGGGAAAGAAATCTGGATATCTATGGGCGTGTAAAAACGGAGGAAACATTAGGTGAAAAGAATTTTATTCTATTTCGTTTCCAGGGGCAGTATGAGGATGAAGAAATAGGATTATATTATAATCGTTTCCGGTATTATTCGCCAGAGGAAGGATGTTATACGCAGCAGGATCCGATTGGATTGGCAGGTGGTAATCCAACTCTGTATGGATATGTTTGTGATACAAATTGGTGGCTTGATCCATTTGGACTAAAAATCAATTTTGAAAAATTCACAAAAGAGGAACTTCTAGAAAAAATATGGGAATTAGCGTATAGGGATAAAAGGTTATATAATAATGGTGGAACGCATGGAGTTGTGCATCGAATAAGAGAACAAATACTGGGAAAAATGAGACCGCCAAGTAAAGGATGGTATACACATGATGAACAGATACGAGCAGAACTTGATAATTTGAGAAAAGCGTTAAATGAGGCAAGAAGTAGGGGAATGTCAGATGCTGTTAATAATAAGTATCCCAATATTAATAAAGTATCAGAAATGCAACCTCCAAAATCGACAGATGCAAAGGTGTCGAAAATATGTCAATAAAAGTTAAGAAGCCAGAGGTAAAAATGAATCTTTATGAAACAGATAAAGATGTGTTGAAAAGCTTTATTACAAATGAAAAAATAGATGGGGTATTTACGGAAAAATACTTAATCCTACAAAATTTTGCGGATGATTGTAGATTTTCATCAGATATTCAGCCGGAATTAATGGAATATTATGTTGAACAGACAGTGAAACGGATGGAAATGGGAAATAAAACAATACTCGGTGACATTTCTTTGTTTAACACAACAATTGCATTTGATAGAAATAATATTGTAAAGTTATTTGATAAAATTTATGGAGGATCTTTAGCGATAAAATATTCATTCTTTAAGTATATTTCAGTTTTGCTTTTTAAGGAAAGCGATAATTTGCTTGCAATAAATGAAGAAAGGCCATTTTGGACGAGTGAAATATGGGATTTTGATGCACAGTTTTCTGACGCTTTTTTTTGGAATCAGGAAATTGTTCAATATTATGAAAGGCATGTGACAAGACAAGAGATTGAGGAGGTATTTAAGGATATAACACCAATTTTATATAATAGTTTAGGAAAGGAGTTAATGAACCTTTTTTCAAGTGAAATGGAAAAGAGCTTTGCTACAGGAACTTTTGAAAAGAGAAAAAAGGAGTATTTACAGAAGATAAATTGTAGAAGTGAAAAATATAAGTATTGGACGGAGTGTTTTTAGGAAACCCAAAAGGGTAAAATAAAGCGTGTAAATTTTTTTGATTTTAACCCGCACATATGAACGAGATTATTCTGGTCTTGTTACAAAAATTAATCGTCCGAGAGGCAGATATACAAGGTATTGTTATGATAAACTGGGACGTGTGATAAGAACTGATTATTATGACAAAACTTATGAGAACTTTACTTATAATAAGAATGGCGCTCTAATAGAGGTGGAAAACCAATATGGCAAGGTAAAGTTTGAACGAGATTCGTTGGGCAGGATTACGAAAGAGTGGCAGGGCAGGCACTGGATATCTAATCAGTATGATGAATTGGGAAACTGTATTCAGACAGTAAGCAGTTTTGGAGCAAATATACTTACCAGTCGGAATGAAATGGGACAGGCGACACAAGTGGCGGCATATTTGGATAAAGAAAAGCCGTGGGTGTCCAGGATGGAATATAATGCTTTGGGGCAGGAGACTCAGCGTCTGTTCTCTAATAATATCTGTAGTGCATGGGATTATGATAAAGCTGGCAGACCGATTTTTCACGAAGTAAGTAATCAGCGAAGTAAGGCAGACGCTGCTCATCAGGGAATTTTTGGAAATGTTGTCGGCTGGTCGGATACATTGCGCAGGCACAGATATGAATGGGATGTGAATTATCAGTTAAAGGAGGTTACGAATGGACTGACAAAAGGAACAACAGTGTATTCTTATGATCAGTTTAGTAACTTAGTAAGTGCAAAAGAATCTGGTTTTGAGACAATTTTTAGAAGTGTAGATATTGTAGGAAATCTGTATGAAACAAAAGATTGCAGTGATCGTATTTACGGAGCGGGCAGCCGCTTAGAGAAATCCTGTATTAACTTGAAGGAACAAAAGTTGCTAATAAACAAAATCCAGTAGGAGTAAATAATCCTAACAAAGATATTTATTTTAAACAGGCAGATGAATATCTGGAAAAACAAAATAATAAAGTAGTTTATTGTAAATGAAATGTCTAATCTCCTAGCTATGCTGAGGAGATTAGAGTGGTTGGAAACGGTGAGGATATCAATAAAAATTTTCCTATGCTACAATGAAATTGGTGTCGCAAGCCAAATTTCATTGTAGCATAGGAGGTTCAAATGGACAACAGAAGTTCATCACACTCGATGGAAATGCCAGTATCATATAGTTTTTATTCCAAAGTATTGTATGGGAAATTGAGGGAAGATGTAAGGGAGATTCTTAGTACATTGTGTAAATATAAAGATGTGGATATTATTACAAATGCAGTATTTGTGGATTATGTGCATCAAATTGTAGTGCTTCCGCCAAAACTCAGTATATCTAATTTTAAGGGATACTTGAAGGGTAAAAGTACGTTAATGATTTATGACAAGTGCAGGTAAAAACAGAGTAAGTGGGGTATGGCGTTTGGGGCAAGGTGATATTTATGTAGAAACAATTGGTAATATCACCGACGAAGCAGTACAAAAATATATTAAAGAGCAAGCAGAGGAATCAAGAAAAGAAGATTCAAGAAGTACCGCTTTATAAGCGGATCAGTAATAATGCTTGTGGCACTGCTCTTTGTGGAGAGCAGTAACATTAGCCCTTTAGAGGGCTAAAAGCAAAACATCAGTTGAACTGGTGGTTGCTGACTTAGAAGGAAAGGAATTTAAATGATGAAAAGGGTAATTTGGCGGGCTAATCAGGTAATTAGCATAGAAACCAGACGTAGAGATGAAAATAGAAAAGAAAATGTTTATGTGTTGGCACAAATGATAAATAGAGCTCAGCTATTAGTATTTAATTTATTTAATACAGATAATAATTGGGAAAATATTGATTTAAATAAAGCGCCTATTTTATTCTGTACCTACGTTACAAAACAATTTATCTCATGCAGCAATATTTATAAGCAAAAAGTGGAGCCGCTTAAGGAGTATAAGCCGCCTGTATATCAGATCCATATGTTGGGTATACGCGCTAGAAAGATAACTCTATGGGAAGGTACGGCAGATGAACGGGAGATAATGTTTCTCGGAGATGGTGGAGGAGCGTTAATAGAAGGAGATATAGGAAATTGTATTTATATCATGCCTGAAATTCCGTTTACAGATAATGAGACAATAGATAAATATGAATTAACTAATGTTCGAATTTATGCAGAATTTAATGAACGATTATATCTTTGTTATAAATTTGGTAAAAATGTGGATCCTATGAAAGATTTAGTTTTTAATAGACCGATTCCTATAGAGTATAAAGAATATATTGATATTATTTCATCATAGGAAACTAAGGAGAAAAAAGAAATACATGCGTTTGACTGGAAACAGATGGGGCAGATTTTCTTACTGGTGTGGCAATACACTTTGTATTTAAAGGCATAGATGAACTAAGGACTGGTAAAAAAACGGCATATCGTGGCCAGTATTCATTTGATATGAACGGAAATGAGGTTTCTTGCATATCTGATTTTTATGACATTGAAAATTTGGCAGCTATAGAGGATGCAAGATTTTATAATGAACCTACATTTTATAAGGTAGAAGTTGGTGGTAATCAAAGTGTATATGTTTCGACAGGGAATATAAGGCAAAGTCAATTTGCGGAAATTGTAAATCAATCTTCTAGAGATATTTCAATAGTTTCTGGTATGCATGGAGGACCGATGGAACATTACTGAGCGAGTATAATGGTGTTTCGGGAAAACAATTATTGAACGAAGATTTAAAAGTATGGGGGGATTCACTAAATAGTGTCTGCTGATTAAACCGCTTCCAGCTCAAAATCAGCAGATTGATGTGTTAATAGTTCCAGCAGCCATAAAAATGTAAACAGTATCCGTGACTGTATCTTGAACAGATTCGTCACAAATACGGATAACGCGATTGAAGTTAGGGTTGTGTCATAAAGTTTGGTTCTGATCAAGCCCATTCCATAGCAGCGCTTGCTTAAGCTGAAGGCTCTTTCCACCTCTATTCGATCCGTGTTATCCTGATATTCATGTTTTTTCTCTTTTGCTGGCTGTTTTTCAAGACTTGGTCTCCCAAGCTTTGAAGGGGGATTGAGAAAAGCAGGATATCCAGCTAGTCAAGCAAGAAAGCTTCGGAAAGAAGCTGAAAAATTCTATAAAAGACAGACTAAATTAAAGTGTCTAGGATAATGAAAGGAGAATAAATGCAATGTCAAACTTAGTAAGATTTGAAAAGGTAGATAATGAATTGAATATTTTGCGTATTGGAGGAAAAAGTTTTTTACCTCCTGATGTAGAGTGGCCTACTAATCCTAATGGAGAAAAAATGGTTTTTATTTTTAATATACCTACAAATTTTTTAAATTCAACTCTTCAATTTAATTATCCGAAGGATCAGGTTATTTCTGTATTTACTACTTATAATAGAGAAGATTATTTTTTGGACTCGATCGTTTATAACGGTGATATAGAAGAACTTCAGAATATAAAAAACGGATATACAAAAGTAATTTTACATTCTGTTGCTTCTCCAAGAAATGATGCGGATTTTTTGATTTCAGCAAGAGAAATAGTAATTGATAAAGAAATGAATGAATTTGATGATTATTATGGCTCTCTTTTTGGTGCAAATCCTGTATTTTTACAAGAAGAAAAGTTAGAACTTGCCTCCTATCAATTTTGCATGCAGATATATGGAGGAGATTTTCCAGAAGAATTTCAAGATATCTTCTATTTAGATGATGCAATAGGTTATCTATTTTTAAGTAAAGAGGAAAAAGCAAATGATGTTGGAGTATTTTTTGTACAATGCACCTGAAATGGTAGTGGGGTGCGATTTATAAAGAAATGGAATCTCTTCATATAATCAAGGGTTTGTGGAATTTATCAAATATCGGGGCGGAAAATTCTGATACAAGGATAAAGCTGGAACGGGATTCTTTGGGCAGAGTGGTAAAAGAGTGGCAGGATGCGCATTGGATTTCCAGCCGGTATGACGAAATGGGAGAAAGAATTGAGACAACGAGCAGTTTTGGTGCGAGCATTCTTACCCGCCGAAATGAAATGGGACAGGCAGCACAAGTTATAGCGTACATGGATAAGGAACGACCGTGGGAAGCTGCGATGGAGTACAATGCGCTGGGGCAGGAGACGAGCCGCCTAGTTTCCGGCAGTGTTTACAGTAGCTGGGAATACTGATACAGTATCAGGAAACGGACTGGAGATTTCTGAAAAGAATGGCGTCCCAGC
>ERZ837380.3575-NODE-3575-length-14221-cov-2.797826_pt1 | contig 14221 bp, 10 predicted proteins | sample MGYA00519685_ERZ837380 | MGnify/ENA primary metagenome ERZ837380 (study PRJEB31850, sample SAMEA3708817) | human gut metagenome | biome: human gut; feature: human-associated habitat; material: faeces | place: China | collected 2014 ...
CGATCCAATACACAATTCAAGGTTTTGACGGCCCGTTTTAAATAAGAGGTATAGGCTTTATTGAACACATATCCTTTTTCTTTCAATAGGTTGCCGGTCCTATAAGCTTCGGCCACACCTTTTTCTGTCAAATCCACATCGGTCCAACCGGTGAACCGGTTCTCTTTATTCCATACACTTTCGCCGTGGCGAAGCAATACGATACTTTTCATAGGTCTATTTATTTTTATGATTTGTTTTTTTCGAAATCCTCGATGACTTCTTTTAATATAGGTAGATGACTATGTTGTACATCCTTCGCTGCCGTGAGGAAAGTGACAACCGGATGCTTCTCGATCTCTCGTAAGAAAGGAATGAAATCCGGGTTCTGCTTGATCTCCATCCCGTAGCGACCTTGGAATACTTCCCAATGCCTGTCTTTATCCTCGTGGAACCATTGGCGTAACTCCTTGGATGGAGTGATGTCTTTTCTCCATTCGTCAAACTTCGCATCCTCTTTCTTCAGTCCTCTGGGCCATAGCCTGTCGAGAAGAATGCGATAACCATCCGCCTCACTTGGCTCCTCATAAATCCGTTTTAAAAGAATCTTTACCATAAGAAGTCTCATTTTGTGGTAAAACAGTAGAAAGAGGGATATTGTTGAGCCTTTCTTTAGGAACGGTATTTTTGCCATTATTCAATTTTCAAGAAAAAAATCGTTTTTTTGTTTAGTACATCTTTTGTCTCAACTGTATTAATTATAGAAACAAGAAAAAATGGAAATAAACGAAGACATATTGATCCGATACATCGATGGGATGTTGACCGAGGAGGAAGCTGCGGAGGTGAAAAACTGGCGGGCCGCCTCTCTAGAAAACGAGAAACTGTTGGAGCCGGTCTATTTTACGACTCAAGTGGCAAGTCGCCTAAAAGTCATGCGGACCGTGAACCCGGACGAGGCGTTGTCTCGTTTTAAATCAAGAATCCATAAGAAAGAGAAAAGATTAGCTTTAAGACAAGTGTTAGGTGTTATTCAACGGGCTGCGGCCGTGTTATTCATTCCAGTCTTTCTTTTATCCGCTTATTTGTTCATACAGCAGGGTCAAGGGAACGTGCGTACGCTAGCCGTACGCACGAATCCTGGGGTGGTTTCGGCGTTCGATTTACCTGACGGTTCTAAGGTTTGGCTGAATGCCAATAGCGAATTGAGATATCCTTCGGACTTCAATGCGGATACCCGTACGGTGGAATTAACCGGACAAGGATATTTCGAGGTGACGAAGAATGCCCATAAGCCTTTTATTGTGAAAGCGGATAAAGATTACTCGGTAGAGGTGTTGGGAACTTCTTTCAATGTATCCGCTTACAAAGACGAGAGTATGATAGAGACCACCTTGGTAGAGGGATCGGTAAAGCTGAACGTCGTGTCCGGAGGAAAGCGAATGACACAGATGTTGAAGCCAAACGAGAAAGCCGAGTATCAAAAGGGCGCTGGCAAGATCAAGGTGTTCGATGTGAATACCGAATATGACACGGCTTGGAAGAACGGGGAGATTATCTTCAGGAACCATCCGATGGATAAAGTATTGAAAACGCTGGAACGTCATTATCATGTAGTATTCGAGGTAAAAGATAACGAGATACTCAAGTCCATAATAACAGCCCGTTTCAAGGACGAGCAATTGCCTCAAGTATTGGAATACCTGAAATTGGCGTCGGGAATCCAGTATGCGATACATAAACCTACCGTTAAGGACAGTGGATCGGGAACCTCAGTCGTGGAAATATCAAAATGAGAAATAATGTGTAACCTTCTAAAATACGTCTGCCCATGAAGAAAGAATAAACAAGGATTAAAAACATACGGAAGAATATTGGCGTATTCTCCCGTACGAAAAGTCAAGAAGAGCTGTTGGCGCAGCTACAAATAACTTTATTATAAATAGTAACACTACAAAAATATGAATAAAATTGTAACCTTAAATGCTTTAAGGGGGAATAGTTATTCTCTTTTTCGAAAAATTCCGTTAATGATTAACATGGGGGTATGCGCATTCTGTTTGGTACCGGCCATGGTTTTCGCAGAGAACACGCATGAAGTCACAGTCTTAAACGCTCAACAACAGACACGAAAAGTAGTCGGTGTCGTTACGGACAAAACGGGTGAGGCTATTATCGGTGCTAACGTAATTGTCAAAGGAACTACCAACGGTACCATCACGGATATGGATGGCCGTTTCGAGTTGGATGTTCCTATCAATGCGACTTTACAAGTTTCCTATATCGGTTTTAATACGCAAGAGATCGTCTTTACCGGACAACCTTCTATCGAGGTTCAATTGGTCGATGATACGCAAGCCTTGGATGAAGTCGTGGTAACCGCTTTGGGTATCAAGCGTGAGAAAAAGGCTTTGGGATATTCTATGTCTGAATTGAAAGGTGAGTCCCTGACGCAAACCCGTGATGCTAACGTGGCCAACGCTTTGGCTGGTAAGGTAGCAGGTTTGCAGATCAAGCAAAATGGTACCGGTGTCGGTGGTTCCTCTCGTATCGTGATTCGTGGTAATAACTCTATTACTGGTAATAACCAGCCGTTGATCGTTGTGGACGGTGTACCTATCGATAACTTTAGCGGTGGTACGGATGACTATTGGGGTAACGGTAACGTGGATAAAGGTTCCGGTATCTCTGATATCTCCCCGGATGATATCGAGAGTATGTCCGTATTGAAAGGCCCGGCAGCCGCGGCGTTGTATGGTAGCCGTGCAGGTAACGGTGTCGTGATGATCACGACTAAGAAAGGTAGCCAGAATAAAGGTTGGGGCGTAAGTATCAACTCGAATTTCACGGCTGAGAACCCGATGCAAACTCCGAAGTTCCAAGATGTATACGGACAAGGTATCGACGGCGCTTTCGATAATAATAAAGCGACGAGTTGGGGTGCCGTTATGGATGGTTCTCCTAAGGATATGGCGATGGGATCTCATCGCTATGCGGCTAGAGATAATAATCTGTACAAGGACTTTTTGCGCACTGGTACCACTTGGACGAATAGCGTGGATTTGAGTAAGAGCTCCGAGGATATCACTTTCCGTGCCGGTGTGACACGCTTGGATAATAAGGGGGTTGTCCCGAATAGCGGAATGGATCGTACGTCTATTAATTTGCGTTCTACGGCTAAGCTGTCTAAATGGTTATCGGCTGACGTGAAGGTCAATTATGTAAGCCAGCATACGAACAACCGTGTGAAATTAGCGGGCGACCCGGATAATATCTTCCTTAACTATTTAAGTATGCCTCGAAGTGTGGGCTTCTCTGACTATGACGCCTATAAAGATAATGATTGGAAACGTGCGGACGGAAAGCCCGCTGGTTATCTGATCGACACAGGAGCCAACGCCAATAACCCGTATTGGTCCGCTTACCGCAATACGAACAAGGATAAGAAAGACCGTTTTATCGGATTCGCAGCCTTGGATTTCACGTTTACGGATTGGTTGAGCTTGAAGCTTCGCTCTGGTATGGATAATTACACCATCCAGTATGAGACGATTCGTGCGACAGGTAACCCGTATTGGGAGAACAACGGTAGCATGACTGCCAATATGGAGAAATTCACCGAGATCAACTCTGATTTCTTATTGACAGCTAAAGGCAACTGGGATCGATTTGGTATCGTAGGTACGGTAGGTGGTAATATGATGTACCGTAATTCTACATGGTACAAGGAATCATCCGGTGAGTTTGTGATTCCCGATTTCCATGCGATCGCCAACGGTAAGACACATGGTGGTGAGTATACTCGCAACCGTAAACAAATCAACTCGCTATATGCTACGGCATCATTGTCTTGGGACGACTATTTGTATTTGGACTTAACCGCTCGTAACGACTGGTCTTCAACACTTCCGAAAGACAATGACTCTTATTTCTACCCGTCGGTAGGTGTTAGCTGGATTTTCACCCAAATGTTGAATAAGATGGGGCATAACACGGGTATTCTTTCTTTCGGTAAGATCCGTGCGTCTTGGGCTCAGGTAGGTAATGATACGGACGCTTATATGTTGCGTGACTATTATAATATCAGTTATGATATTAAAGGGGGTATTTTTAATGCCAGCAACGAGGATTGGATGGCAAATCCAAATTTAAAGAATGAGACGATCAACTCTTGGGAGTTAGGCCTTGAGTTGAAGGCGTTTGAGAATAGGGTTGGTGTCGACGTAGCGTATTATAAGAAGAACGCCAAAGACCAGATCTTAAAGATCGATGTTCCTTCCGCTACAGGGTTCAAGAAAAAGATGATCAACGCCGGTAATATTGAGAATAAGGGTGTAGAGGTTGCGTTTAACGCTACTCCTTATATCTCCGAGAGTGGTTTCCAATGGGATACTCAGTTGAACTGGTCAAAGAATATCAACAAGGTAATTTCATTGACAGATGATACGAAAGAGCAGATCCTTAGTGACGCATCAGTAAGTTTCTTGAAGATCGTCGCTCACGAGGGTGGAGCCTATGGAGATATTTACGGTTACGCTTATCAACGGGATGATAACGGCAACATTATTATCGGTGCCGATGGTGTTCCTTTGAGAACGGACGATATGGTATTGTTGGGTAACAACCAGCCGAAATGGATGATGGGTTGGAGCAATACCTTGTCATATAAGAATTTCGTGTTGAACTTCATGTTCGATATGCGTTATGGCGGTGATGTGTATATGGGATCTATCCGTGCGGGTGCTTCATCCGGTAATTTAGAGATGACGTTGGATGGTCGTGATGGTATGGTTGTTCCGGGGGTATTGGCCGATGGTACTCCCAATACGAAGAGTATTACGGCTCAAGCTTATTGGAATGGTCTTTCTAGCAATAACGTGACAGAGGCTTATATGTACGATGCGACAAACATCCGTTTACGTGAGTTGAGTTTGGGTTATAATTTCCCGAGAACGATGTTGGCGAAGACTCCATTTACTTCCGCTCGCTTGAGTTTCGTGGCTCGTAACTTGTTCATGATTTATAGTAAGACAAAGGGATTCGACCCGGAGGCTGCTTATACATCTGGTAACGCCCAAGGTATCGAGTACGGTTCTATGCCTACTATGAGAAGCTTAGGTTTCAATATTAATCTGGCATTTTAATGAAACATAAATCTAAAAATGGAATTATTATGAAAAGTAATATAAAGATATTAGCAGCTTGTTCGTTTATGATGGCGAGTATGGCCAGTTGCGACCTGACAGGTATAAATGATAACCCGGATAAGCCGACGGATGATGTAAATTACAATATGAGCGAACCTCGATTGGCCTCTACGCTACGTGGTGGGATGATTATCGATGGTGATGTGGAACAACGCTTGAAACCTTTGCAAATTGATTTCTACTCTCAAATGTTGGTCGATGGCGGTGGTTGGGCAACTAAGAATTATATCCAAAATGACGAGTGGAACAATTTAACATGGCAAGCGTATCTGACACAGATTTCTTCTATCAATATCGTGATCCGTAGTTTGATGGAAAAAGATAAGGACTTATACGCTAATACGATCGCTTTCGCTCGTATCTGGCGTGTGTATATCCATAGCCTGGCTGCGGATAAGTTTGGTCCGATGCCTTTCCCGGCCTATGCTACCGTAGAAGATAATCCTCCTTATAAATCGGTGAAGGATATCTATTATGAATATTTCACGGAATTGGATGAGGCGTTGAATAGCTTTAGCGATAGCGCTGAGCCTATATTCTCGGATGCAGGTATCGACTTGGTCTATAAGAATGACGTTTCTCTTTGGAAAAAATTTGGAAACTCCTTGCGTCTTCGTTTCGCTGTTCGTTTATCAGAGGTGGATCGAGAGAAATGTGTCGCTGAGGCAAATGCCGCTTTGACATCCCCTTGTGGTTTGATCTCAAGCAAGGCTGATAATGCTTATATGCCTCCAAAAGCGGATGGTTCTTGGGGACAGGACTATAACTATACGATGTTCCAGATTACTTGGAGCGGTCCGATCTGTATGTCTAAGTCATTTGAGAAATTAGTGACTAATATCGGTAATATCGATTGGCCTGCCGGCGTGGTAAACCAGACATCCGGAGTTGCTGTATCGAATGTACATCCCGCTAAGGTAGACCCTCGTGCCCCGAAGATGTTCCAGCCGGGTATTGAGAATGGTGATTGGAAAGGTTTGGTATACGGTGCGAAAGCAGAGGAGGCGAATACTGGTATTTATCAGTCTAAACAATGTGCAGAGATGGGCTTTATTATTAAAGATGGCGCTCCGTATAAATCTCGTCCTTATGACATGTTCCTTTCTGAGGAAGTTGATTTCTTGAAAGCTGAGTTGTTCGCCCGTAATTTGGTCGCCGGTGATGCTAAAGCTGCTTATGAGGCAGGTGTACGTGCTTCCTTCGAGACTTGGGGTGTATCGGGTGATGTTGAGGAGTATTTGGCTTCCACGGAAAAGAATGAGGCTGGTACCAGCGCGAAATATGACGATCAACAAGGCTCGGGCAATACGGCTTTAGAGAAGATCATCACGCAGAAATATATCGCCGGACTTCCAGATTTGGCGCAGGAAGCTTGGAATGACAAGCGTCGTTTGAACTTGCCTCGTTTGGATGTGGCTGTTTATCGAGATCAAGCTGTATATAATAATAGTGATACAAATATCTTGAATCCTCAAAATTTCATCAAACGTATGAAATACCCGATGAAAGAGCAATTGGTAAATGCTGCTGAATATGAGAAAGGCAAATCCATGTTAGGAGGGAAAGGTGATGTGGTTTCGACCCCGATTTGGTGGGATAAGAATTCCAACTATTGCACATCTTCAAAATAAATAAACAGACAGATTGATTATATTGAGCTTTAACAGAAGCTGATGGTTATTCTCGTTTGGAGATACTTATCTGTGAAGAACAGTACTCCAAGCGAGAATTTTTTGTTATAATTGAATAGTATTAGATAATAATTCTTACATTTACCCATGATAAATTGTGTGTGTAAATTATGAGATTATATATTTATATCTTCATTCTACTATTATTATGTATATTCCCGCTGGACCAACAGGAACGTTCGGAATCCTATATTCGTATCTCCGCTCCGGTTAGCTTGGCAGGTGCTTTGGATGAGATCGAGAGCCAAACCAATTATTCTTTTATTTATGACGCTCAGGTGATCAATTTATCGGAGAAAGTGCGTAAACCTTTATCCGGGCGTTCGGTTTTCGAGATCTTAAATTTATTGTTTCAGAACACGGAGATCGTCTATACGGTTATGAATGACCAGATCATCTTGAATAAGAAAGAGGCGATAATCCAGATGCAACAAAAGCTGGATGGTAAGGTAAAAGGTATCGTGACCGACCACAAAGGAGAGCCTATTGCTTGCGTGAATGTGGTGGAGAAAGGAACGAGAAACGGTACGATTACGGATATGGATGGCAGCTTTGTCTTGGAGCTTCCCGAGGAGGCTACTTTGGTTTTTTCTTATATCGGTTATCGTTCACGGGAAATTGAGTATGAGGGGCAATTGTCATTGAATGTGCAGTTGGAGGATGACGCCCAGATTTTGGACGAGGTAGTCGTTACGGCTCTTGGTATCGAGAAGAAAGAATCTTCCTTGCCTTATGCCACCCAGTTAATCACAGGTGGGGAATTGGTAAGGGCCAAGGATTTTAATTTTATGAGTACGCTTTCCGGAAAGATGGCCGGACTCCAGATTAACCGGACTTCCGCCGGTCTGGGTAGCTCGTCCCGGGTGATTATTCGAGGTAGTCGTTCTGCGTCCGGAAATAACCAGCCTTTGTATGTGATAGACGGTGTCCCGATCTTGAGCATTAGCAGTGAGCAAGCCTTGACAACGATCGGAGGTACGGCCGATGCCGGCAACCGGGATGCGGGAGATGGTATCTCTAATCTAAATCCCGATGATATAGAGAGTTTGAGTGTCTTGAAAGGGGCTTCGGCCTCTGCGTTGTATGGGGGACAAGCGGCGAACGGTGTGATCTTGATCAAAACGAAAAAAGGTAAGGCCGGGGTACGGAATATTCATTTCTCCTCGTCGCTGACTGTCGATCAAGCGATCAGTCTCCCCAAGTTTCAGAATGAGTTTGGACGGATGGAAGGGGCGGAAACTTGTTGGGGAGACCGGGCTTCTCTTCCGGTCTATGACCCTGTCGGCGATTTCTTCCAGACGGGTATTACCGCTATTAACTCATTGATATTTACGGCAGGGAATAGCCATGTGCAAAATTATTTCTCGTATGCCAATACGACCGCACGGGGTATCGTTCCTAAGAATAATTTAAGCAAGCATAATTTTAATCTCCGTGAAAGTTCTTCTTTCTTTGATGATCGTTTGATCTTGGAGGGGCAGGTAAACTTGATACTCCAAACAATCAAAGGAAAACCTACGGCCGGGGGATTTTATATGAACCCGTTACAAGGTTTATACACGTTTCCTAGAGGGATGGATATGGCGCCTTATAAGGAGAACTTTGAGGTATATAACGAGAAACGGAATATGAACGTCCAGAACTGGTATACTACGATTACTGATTTTGAGCAAAATCCTTATTGGTTGGTCAACCGTACGGAAAACGAGGACAAACGTGCCCGTGTGTTGGCGTTGGCTTCCGCTAGTTTCAAGGTGACAGATGGGTTTACGTTACAGGGCCGCGGAAATATCGATTATGTGAATGATAAGTATCAGCAGGAAATATACGCCTCTACCTCTCCGGGTATCGCCGGTGAGAACGGGCGTTACATTTATTACACCTACCAGACTACGTTGCTCTATGGGGATTTGATGGCCAAATTGAATAAAAGCTGGGATGATTTCTCCTTGAACGCCGCTATCGGTACGAGCATAACGGACACACGCACCAGTGCGTTGATGCTGGAGAGTATGACCAAAAACGATCGTCATCAGGTGCTGCTGGATACGCTGATCGCACAGTTGATCGCCCTTCTCCAGCGCGATAAATCGCGCAAGTTTATCGCCCAGCAAATTGTTCGCTGGCTGGAGAGCGAGCATCCACTGAAAGCCAAAATTTTGCCCACTGAATGGCTGGGCGAACATAGCGCGGAGTTGGTTTCTGACGCGGTGAATTCTTTGCTTGATGATATTAGTCGCGATCGTGCGCATCAGATCCGCCATGCGTTTGATCGCGCCACCTTCGCCCTGATCGACAAGCTGAAAAACGATCCGGAAATGGCAGCGCGAGCCGATGCCGTAAAAAGCTATCTGAAAGAAGATGAAGCTTTTAACCGCTATCTCAGTGAATTGTGGGGGGATTTACGGGAATGGCTGAAAGTGGATATCAACAGTGAAGATTCTCGTGTGAAAGAACGCATCGCACGAGCGGGTCAATGGTTTGGCGAAACGTTAATTGCCGATGATGCCTTGCGGGCGTCGTTAAATGGTCATCTGGAACAAGCCGCGCACCGCGTCGTGCCTGAGTTTTCCGCATTCCTGACGCGACATATCAGCGATACGGTAAAAAGCTGGGATGCGCGGGATATGTCGCGGCAAATAGAGTTAAATATCGGCAAAGATCTGCAGTTTATTCGTGTCAACGGTACGCTGGTTGGCGGTTGTATTGGGCTAATTTTATATTTGCTGTCGCAGCTCCCGGCCTTGTTCCCCCTCGGCAATTTTTAGAAATCCATGAAAAACTAAGTGGCTAACCGCGAGAGAGATCAAATAAACCATACTAAAAGAATGGTAATAATGTGGCCTCTTTTCATTATCTCCCGTGGTACGGGGAAGGAAAATCATGTCACTTGTCACCGATCTACCCGCCATTTTCGATCAGTTCTCTGAAGCTCGCCAGAAAGGCTTTCTCACCGTCATGGATCTCAAGGAGCGCGGCATTCCGCTGGTTGGCACTTACTGCACCTTTATGCCGCAAGAGATCCCGATGGCAGCCGGTGCAGTTGTGGTTTCGCTCTGTTCCACCTCTGATGAAACCATTGAAGAAGCGGAGAAAGATCTGCCGCGCAACCTCTGCCCGCTGATTAAAAGCAGCTACGGCTTCGGCAAAACCGATAAATGCCCCTACTTCTACTTTTCTGATCTGGTGGTCGGTGAAACCACCTGCGACGGCAAAAAGAAAATGTATGAATACATGGCGGAGTTTAAGCCTGTTCATGTGATGCAATTGCCCAACAGCGTTAAGGACGATGCCTCGCGTGCATTGTGGAAAGCCGAGATGCTGCGCTTGCAAAAAACGGTAGAAGAACGTTCTGGGCACGAAATTAGCGAAGATGCTCTGCGCGATGCCATTGCGCTGAAAAACCGCGAACGTCGCGCACTGGCTAATTTTTATCATCTTGGGCAGTTAAATCCTCCGGCGCTTAGCGGCAGCGACATTCTGAAAGTGGTTTACGGCGCAACCTTCCGGTTCGATAAAGAGGCGTTGATCAATGAACTGGATGCAATGACCGCCCGCGTTCGTCAGCAGTGGGAAGAAGGCCAGCGACTGGACCCGCGTCCGCGCATTTTAATCACCGGCTGCCCGATTGGCGGCGCAGCAGAAAAAGTGGTGCGCGCGATTGAAGAGAATGGCGGCTGGGTTGTCGGTTATGAAAACTGCACCGGGGCGAAAGCGACCGAGCAATGCGTGGCAGAAACGGGCGATGTCTACGACGCGCTGGCGGATAAATATCTGGCGATTGGCTGCTCCTGTGTTTCGCCGAACGATCAGCGCCTGAAAATGCTCAGCCAGATGGTGGAAGAATATCAGGTCGATGGCGTAGTTGATGTGATTTTGCAGGCGTGCCATACCTACGCGGTGGAATCGCTGGCGATTAAACGTCATGTGCGCCAGCAGCACAACATTCCTTATATCGCTATTGAAACAGACTACTCCACCTCAGATGTCGGGCAGCTCAGTACCCGTGTCGCGGCCTTTATTGAGATGCTGTAAGGAGTGGCAGTGGCATATTCGATTGGCATTGATTCCGGCTCAACCGCCACCAAAGGGATCTTACTGGCAGACGGCGTGATTACGCGCCGTTTCCTCGTTCCAACACCCTTTCGCCCGGCAACAGCAATTACTGAAGCCTGGGAAACTCTGCGCGAAGGGTTAGAGACAACGCCGTTTCTGACGCTCACCGGCTACGGACGGCAACTGGTGGATTTTGCCGATAAACAGGTGACGGAAATCTCCTGTCACGGGCTGGGCGCACGGTTTCTTGCGCCAGCAACGCGCGCAGTAATCGACATCGGTGGTCAGGACAGCAAAGTGATTCAGCTTGATGATGACGGTAACCTGTGCGATTTCCTGATGAATGACAAATGCGCGGCGGGCACCGGGCGTTTCCTGGAGGTGATCTCGCGCACGCTTGGCACCAGCGTCGAACAGCTCGACAGCATTACCGAAAATGTCACGCCGCACGCCATCACGAGTATGTGCACAGTATTTGCCGAATCAGAAGTGATCAGCCTGCGCTCAGCGGGCGTCGCGCCAGAAGCGATTCTCGCCGGAGTGATTAACGCGATGGCGCGGCGGAGTGCCAATTTCATTGCTCGTCTCTCCTGTGAAGCGCCGATTCTGTTTACTGGTGGCGTTAGCCACTGTCAAAGGTTTACCCACATGCTGGAAAGCCATCTGGGAATGCCGGTACAAACTCACCCTGATGCGCAATTCGCTGGTGCAATTGGCGCGGCGGTGATCGGTCAGCGGCAGAGAAAACGCGCATGAAAGAGTATCTATTTTTATTTCACTCCACGGTCGGCGTCATACAAACCCGCAAGGCGTTGCAGGCAGCGGGCATGACTTTTCGCGTCAGCGATATTCCCCGTGATTTACGCGGCGGCTGCGGGTTATGCATTTGGCTGACCTGTCCGCCTGGCGAGGAAATTCAATGGGTGATCCCTGGGCATACGGAATCAGTTTATTGTCAGCAGGATGGTGGCTGGCGCTGCATTGCACATTACGGGATTTCTCCGCGTTAAGGATTCATTAAGATCGCTACGTATACTTCTCGATATCTTATTGATTTGCCTTAAAGGGATTACCGTGACAAAAAGTATTTCGTTAAGTAAACGCATCTTCGTTATTGTGATTCTTTTTGTCATTGTGGCAGTGTGTACTTTCTTCGTGCAATCTTGCGCCCGTAAAAGCAATCATGCAGCATCATTTCAGAATTACCACGCCACCATTGACGGCAAAGAAATTGCAGGCATAACGAATAATATCTCTTCGCTGACCTGGTCGGCACAAAGCAATACTCTTTTTAGCACTATCAACAAACCTGCCGCCATTGTTGAAATGACCACCAATGGTGATTTGATCCGCACAATTCCTCTGGATTTTGTTAAGGATCTCGAGACGATCGAATACATTGGCGATAATCAGTTTGTCATTAGCGATGAGCGCGATTACGCCATTTATGTGATTTCACTGACCCCAAACTCGGAAGTAAAAATCCTCAAAAAAATAAAAATCCCGCTGCAAGACTCCCCAACCAATTGCGGTTTTGAAGGGTTGGCTTATTCTCGCCAGGATCACACTTTCTGGTTTTTTAAAGAGAAAAACCCGATTGAGGTCTACAAAGTTAACGGGCTATTAAGTAGCAATGAATTACACATCAGCAAAGACGAGGCACTACAACGGCAATTTACTTTAGATGATGTGTCCGGCGCAGAATTTAACCAGCAAAAAAATACGCTTCTGGTGCTGTCTCATGAATCTCGCGCACTCCAGGAAGTAACCCTGGTTGGCGAGGTTATCGGTGAAATGTCACTAACCAAAGGCAGTCGAGGTTTGTCGCATAACATCAAACAGGCCGAAGGGGTTGCGATGGATGCCTCTGGTAATATTTATATCGTTAGCGAACCAAATCGTTTTTATCGCTTTACCCCTAAATCATCGCATTAACAGGCTGGCATATTTCACCTTTTTGTTATTAACTTGTTAACAACAAAAATGACATACAAGGTTAAACATGCCTTCGTCCTCGCATCCCGTAGAACGCTTTTCTTTCAGCACCGCGCTTTTCGGGATGCTGGTTCTGACCTTAGGTATGGGTTTAGGCCGCTTCCTTTATACGCCTATGTTGCCCGTCATGATGGCGGAAGGGGCGTTTTCATTTAGCCAGCTCTCGTGGATTGCCAGCGGCAACTATGCGGGGTATCTGGCTGGCAGTCTGCTATTTTCGTTTGGCGCATTTCACCAGCCGTCGCGCCTGCGCCCATTTCTGTTGGTTTCTGCCCTGGCGAGCGGGTTGTTGATCCTCGCAATGGCATGGTTGCCGCCATTTATTCTGGTGTTATTGATTCGCTTCCTGGCGGGTGTCGCCAGCGCCGGTATGCTGATTTTTGGTTCGACGCTGATTATGCAGCACACGCGCCATCCTTTTGTGCTGGCAGCTTTGTTTTCTGGCGTTGGCATTGGCATTGCACTGGGCAACGAATATGTTCTGGCAGGCCTGCATTTTGCCTTCTCCTCGCAAACGTTATGGCAAGGCGCCGGGGCGCTTTCTGGCATGATGCTGATTGCACTTACGCTTTTAATGCCCTCGAAAAAACACGCCATCACACCAATGCCATTGGCAAAAACGGAGCAACAGATAATGAGCTGGTGGTTACTGGCTATTCTGTACGGCCTGGCGGGATTTGGTTATATCATCGTCGCGACTTACCTGCCGCTCATGGCGAAAGATGCAGGCTCACCATTGTTAACCGCCCATCTCTGGACGTTAGTCGGCTTATCAATTGTGCCTGGTTGCTTTGGCTGGCTATGGGCAGCAAAACGTTGGGGGGCTTTGCCCTGCCTGACGGCGAATTTGCTGGTGCAGGCTATCTGTGTGCTGCTTACTCTCGCCAGCGACTCGCCTCTCTTGCTTATCATCAGCAGTCTTGGTTTTGGCGGTACCTTTATGGGCACGACATCTCTGGTGATGACTATCGCCCGCCAACTGAGCGTTCCGGGAAATCTCAATCTTTTAGGCTTTGTGACGCTCATTTACGGCATTGGGCAAATCCTCGGCCCGGCGCTGACCAGTATGCTCGGCAATGGAACATCGGCGCTTGCCAGCGCCACTCTCTGCGGCGCGGCGGCGTTGTTTATTGCTGCGCTTATCAGCACAGTGCAATTATTTAAGCTACAAGTGGTCACTTCATGAGGGAAGTTTCCCTTACCACTCAAGAAATTCGACCGCAACCGTTGATGTCAGCCAGACCCCGTTTTCCGCTTGCCAGAAAGGGAGGCCTCGTTTCTCCATTTCCTGTG
>ERZ837380.3593-NODE-3593-length-14168-cov-3.070857_pt1 | contig 14168 bp, 14 predicted proteins | sample MGYA00519685_ERZ837380 | MGnify/ENA primary metagenome ERZ837380 (study PRJEB31850, sample SAMEA3708817) | human gut metagenome | biome: human gut; feature: human-associated habitat; material: faeces | place: China | collected 2014 ...
TGGGCTGGAGGTTCTTGCCCAAAGCATCCAGAACCGACGCGATAATTTCACACGATTTGTAGTGCTCGCCAGAGAGCCTGTCACCCATCCCGGATGCAACCGCATCAGTCTGGTTATCCGGGTCAAACATCAGGCAGGCGCCCTCTATCGTGCGCTCTCCCGCTTTGCCGATCAGGAGATTAACCTCTTAAAACTTGAGTCCCGCCCAATCCCGGACAGCCCTTTTGAGTTCTTGTTCTACTGGGATTTCGAGGGAAATATGGCACAGAAAAACGTTATCACTGCTTTGGAAAATCTGAAGCAGGACATCGAGTATCTAAAATTTCTCGGAAATTATCCGGAACAGTAACAGAACAAAATTTCTTAAAAACCCCAGCATATCGACGATTATTTTTAGTGGTTTCTAACAACTTCCAGTGGATTTATTATAGAAAATAGAATAAAATCACCCGAATTGGTTGAAAAATTAGCGCAATTGCGGTATGATAGAAGTGTGTTATGAAGTATCGCAAACCAGAAAGTCTTTGTTGACTAATCAAGCCCTTGACCCATTGTGGTGAGGGGGAAGCGGAGGTATCATATATGCACGAACCAACGATCTCTTTTTCGCTGCATGATGACAAGGAAAAGGAAATCAAAAAAACTCTGACCATCATTTACGATGCACTCAGACAAAAAGGATACAACCCGATCAATCAGATCGTCGGCTATATTCTTTCGGAAGACCCGACCTATATCACCACCTACAACAATGCCCGCAGCCTGATTCGACGAATCGACCGGGATGAACTTTTGCAGATTCTGGTAAAATCCTATCTGGGAGAATAATTCTGCCAGGATCATCTTGGAAGCTGGGACTTTAATTTTTTGCAAAAAGAAGGTGCGGATGGCCAAAAAGGGGGCTATCCGCTTTTTTTGTCAAAAGAGGTACGGTTCCAAAACTGATTATACTGGAAGGGAGTTTTTATTATGCCACAGGAATTTTTGATGTATAAGGGAAGACCCCTTGTCCGCAGTGGAGAAACTTTATATTACGGAAGCATGGGAGACAAGTGCACATCTCCAGATTAAAAGCCAGACTCCGGCTCACGGAATGAATATGGCAAACAAGGTTGTTGTCCAGCTGATTCTGACCGATGAAACCCTGCCGCTTAAGGAGCGCATCCTAAATAAGGCAGAACGTGATGGATTGTACGAAGCTCTGTCCATCGCTAACATCTGGATCGACCGCTACAATAAAAAAGAACAGACGAAACAGTAACAAAAAAGCTCAGTCTAAGTTAAAACTTAGACTGAGCTTTTTCTTTATCATCATAAGTTTACAGCATCTCAATAAAAGCAGCACAGCGGGTATTGAGCTGTCCTACATCCGAAGATGAGTAATCTGTCTCTACACACATATATGGCAAACCTTTGGAGGTAACAAACTGTTTGATCTGGTACGCTTCCACATTGTATGTATGACATGCCTGCAAAATAACCTCAACAACTGCATCGATTTTATATTCTTCCAGCAGACGTCCCATCAGTTTCAGACGATTTTCGTTTGGTGTCATACAGGAACATCCAATATTCAAATAGCGGTCTGCGATTGCCTGGTAGATATCTTCTGCATTTTCATCCACCAGTTCGTCCACCGATTTTGCGCCGCCGCAATTTTCAAAGCAAACAACATTTCCGCCGTTTGCTTCAATGCTCTTTACAACCTTCATTGCGTTTCCACCAATCGGACAACCGGTAACCAGAATACGAGGACGTTTGGGAATAGGACGATTTCCTTCGTCGTATTCTTTCTGGATGCGTTCTGTGAGGGCATTTACCTCATCTATCGCTTTCTTTCGCTCAAATTTAAAGCTGGAGCCGTACAGAACACTGTACAGATCCGCCCCTGCCATCGGTGGTGGGTCCAGTTTCATCAGCTCATAAAAATGACGCAGTGCCAGACGATTTTGATTGGAAAGTTTTACCTGTTCCCGAAGCTTTTCCTCTGTGATGGTCACACCGAATTTTTCTTCCAGTTTCTCTTTCAGCGCAACAATCTCTTCCCTCCAGAGTTTTCTTCCCATCGGAGACTGGCGGTTTGGAAGCTCCATGATATAGGTATCTTTAATTTTTCCAAGCATTTCATACATTTTCTTTTTTCCGTCACAGGTTGTCTCCCCTATAATCAGATCAGAAAAATAGAAGAATGGACATTTATCTGTTTTGGCAAATCCATAACTTGATTTGATCAATGGACATAAGTTCTTTGGCAGGTCTTTCTCTGCATCCGGAATGGTCTCATCGGATACAGAACATAAGCCTACCGTAACTGCTCCCATTGCTCTTGCGATCTCTGCCGGAAAATAAGTACAATATGCGCCAACAACCGGAACTCCCTGGTCTTTTAATCCCTTCATTGCCAGGAATGATTTCTGACGCTGTTCTGCAAATTCTTCGAATACCTCCGGCAGTTCTTTAATTAACTCCATAATAAATTTCCTCCGTGCTTTTCTTATTTTTTGATAATTTTTTTGATAATTTTTTTCATAAGACTATCATACCACCTGTACCTGTATTTACATAATAGGAAATATTGATAAATCGTTTCATTCTATTAATATCGTCTATGAATATTATTCGCATTTTCTATCCTTTTCCTGACTTCATCTCCTGTATACGTTAATATGAAAATCTGTTACAATATCCGTATCAGATACCATATTTATCATGGAGGTTTTTCTATGGAACAGAACATATATTTTGACAACGGCAGCACATCCTGGCCGAAAGCACCAGGAGTCGCTGCTTCCATGACGAAACTTTTAGAATCCGGTGCCTTCAATATTAACCGGGGAAATTACGAAGGTGCCTACGAACTTGAAAATCAGGTACTTAAGACCCGCATGCAGCTCGCCAGATTTTTTCATGCACCGGATTCCAGATGTGTCGTATTTACACCGGGGATCACCTATTCTCTGAATTGTCTGCTCAAAGGATTTTTAAAGCCCGGCGACCACGTGCTGGTCAGCAGTCTGGAACACAATGCCGTGATGCGTCCGCTCTGTCAGCTTGCTTCACAGGATATCCATTATACGATGATTCCTGCAGAGACAGACGGCACAACGCATCCGGAATCGATCGAAGCTCTGATCCGTCCGGAGACAAAAGCAGTCATCATGCTCCACGCTTCCAATGTATGCGGAACCATTCTGCCAATCCGTGAGATTGGTGAGATATGCAGGCGCCGTCATCTGTTCTTTGCCGTGGACACTGCACAGAGTGCCGGTTCTGTCGATATCGATATGCAGAAATATAACATCGACTTTCTTGCATTTACCGGACATAAGGGACTGCTTGGCCCGCAGGGTATCGGCGGCTTTCTGATCTCAGAAGCTCTGGATCAGGAATTGACACCTCTGATTGCAGGCGGGACCGGAAGCCAGTCGGATTCGCTTCTTATGCCGGACTATCTCCCGGACAAGTACGAAAGCGGTACCATGAATCTTCCGGGGATCATCGGACTTCACGCTGCCCTCACTTATCTGGACGAAACCGGGATTTCCGCAATCCATCAGAAGAAAATGGCACTGACCGGACATTTTCTTGAAAAAATACGTGAAATTCCACAGGCACATGTTGTGGGAAGGCAGACCCTTCAGGACCGGCTTGCTGTCGTCTCTCTTGATTTCCCGGACTATGACAATGCAGAGATTGCATTTGCTCTGGAACAGGATTATGGAATTATGACAAGGGTCGGACTCCACTGTGCCCCGATGGCGCATCAGACCCTGCATACAATGCCACAGGGAACGATACGTTTTGCTTTCAGCCACTTTAATACCGTCGAAGAAATCGACCAGTGCATCGCTGGATTTCGAGAACTGTTCTCAGTATAGAATCCATAGATATATTCTATTGAACTTGTAAATTATCTATAGCCAATTCTTCCGGTATGCATTGCCTGGGCCCCCTAAAAGTGTTACGTTTAACTTATCGATACAATTGGATCAATTACACTATAAGGAGGTATTTTAAAATGGCTGATTATCGTAAAATGTGGGAAGAACTCGGAATGGATGTAGAACTGCATGACCAGCTCTGTGCAGTGCTTCCACAGGCATTTGGAGATGTATTTTTATCGCAGGAAAACCGTCCGGATTCTATGGACTATTATAATATGGTAGTTGCAGATATTCACGGTATCCGCCCTGCAGAACTGATCGAGCATCAGAAAAAAGGCGGCAAAGTCTTCGGTACATTCTGTGTATATGTACCGGACGAGATCGTATTTGCGGCAGATGCGATTGCAACCGGATTATGCGGCGGTTCCCAGTTCTGGGTTCCTGGCGGAGAGAAAGTCCTTCCTGCCAATACCTGTCCACTGATCAAGGCATCTGTTGGTGCACGTCTTGACCGCACCTGTCCATTCTTCCGTATCGCAGATATGTTCATCGGGGAGACCACCTGCGACGGCAAGAAGAAAGCATGGGAGATTCTTGCCAAAGACGTACCGTTACATGTGATGGACCTTCCTCAAATGAAACGTGCCAAAGACATCAAGGCATGGGCAGAAGAAATTGAGACATTTAAAAATGTCGTAGAAGAATTTACAGGAAATGTAGTTACTGCCGAAAAACTGGCCGAAAGTATTAAATTAATTAACAATAAACGAAAAGCTCTGGAGCGTCTTTACAATCTCCGTAAGAATGAGAATCTTCCAATCAGCGGATGTGATGTGCTTCTGATCTCTCAGATTGCATTCTATGATGATCCTGCAAGATTTACACAGATGACGAATAAATTATGTGACGAACTGGATCAGAGAGTAAAAGACGGTGTAAGCGTTGTTCCTGCCGGAACCAAACGTATCATGCTGACCGGAACTCCTCTTGCAATTCCGAACTGGAAGCTTCATAATATTGTAGAGACCAGTGGTGCTGCAATCGTCTGTGAAGAGATGTGTACCGGAACCAGATATTTTGAAAATCTTGTCGATGAAAGCAAGACAACTCTGGAAGACCAGTATATGGCTCTGGCTGAAAGATACATGAAGATCAACTGCGCATGCTTTACACCAAACGAAGGCCGTATTGATGACATCTTACGTCTTGCTAAGGAATACAAAGTTGACGGTATCATCGATGTGAACCTCAAGTTCTGTAACCTTTATGATACCGAAGGCTATTTCGTAGAGAAAGCACTGAAAAAATCCGGAATCCCTGTCCTTGGAATCGAGACCGATTACACCGACAGCGATGCAGGACAGCTTCGTACCAGAATCAGTGCATTTATCGAAATGTTAGATAACAAATAATATCAGACAATCCATGTCCGATACATAACCGAGGTAACAGATCATGCAAAAGATACAGCATTATGTATTATTTCCCAACCATGACAACGGAATGCGTCTGTATGGGATATTAAAAGAAGCCGGAATCAAGACCACTATCGCTCCTACACCGCGCGTGGCCAGTAAATGCTGCGGCATCTCACTGCTCGTCAGAGAAGAAGACCTGGATACGATCCAGAAATGCATCGACGAGAATCAGATCGAAATATTAAAAATTGCCGCCATTGAACGGGATATCAACCCGAAGCGGGATAAATATTGTTAAAAAATATATGAGAAACGAGGAAATTTTATTATGGATTATATTGGAATTGATATCGGATCTACGGCATCCAAAGTCGTTGTAAAAGGAGATCATGATATACATTTTGTACTGCCAACCGGATGGAGCAGCAAGGAAACCTGCCAGACGATCAAGGATCGTCTACTGGAAGACAGTGTAGATGTACTGTCGGACGATTCAAAAGTGGTCGCAACCGGATATGGCCGTGTTGCCGTAGATTTTGCTGATCATGTTATCACAGAGATTACCTGCCACGCAAGAGGCGGCCGTGAGATGGCCGGTGATGAATGTGCAATTATCGATGTCGGCGGACAGGATACCAAGATCATCCTGGTGTCCGGCGGTATGGTGCAGGACTTCCAGATGAATGATAAGTGCTCTGCCGGAACCGGTAAATTCCTGGAGATTATGGCAAATCGCCTGGGCGTTACCCTGCAGGAACTGTTTGATATGGCGGATAAAGGAACTGTTCTTCCGATCAGTTCCCTGTGTACGGTATTTGCCGAATCTGAGGTCATCAACTATATCGGTGAGGGACAGAAGCGGGAAGATATCGCAGCCGGTGTTGTAGATTCAGTTGCAAACAAAGTGGCTCAGCTTGCCATGAAGAAAAACCTGCCGGAGAAAGTGATCCTGACAGGAGGACTCAGTAACAGCACCTATTTTACAAAGATTCTCTCACAGAAACTTGGACAGACTGTATCACCTACCGAACACGGAAGATATGCGGGTGCACTTGGTGCCGCACTCCTTGCAAAGGAAAAGAAAAAAAGATAATAAGAAATAATACAGAACCGGATTTATAATTTCAGAAATCCGGTTCTGTTTTTTTTTCGTATACATAGATTGACATACCTTTTCTGCCTTTTTATAATGAACAACGGAGACGGTATCTGTCCCTGACAGAACCATACTCAGAACTGAAGCACTGGAATCTCATAATTTTCAACAAAAATGAGCTTATATTTTTAGGAAATAAGACTCAGGACCAGATGTATTCTGGCTGAATTTTTTTCCTTAAAAGGAAAGGATATATGAGATGACACTTGAATTATTAAAAGGAAAGATCCACCGCGCTACTGTCATTCAGGCAGAACTTGATTATGTAGGAAGCATTACGGTGGATGAAGCATTACTGGAGGCTGCTGGAATTCTCGAATATGAGAAAGTCCAGATCGTTGATGTAAACAACGGAAGCCGTTTCGAAACGTACACCATCAGCGGACAGCGTGGCAGTGGAATGATCTGCTTAAACGGAGCTGCTGCAAGATGTGTCAGTACCGGAGATAAGATTATCATCATGGCTTACGGACAGTATACGCCGGATGAAGCAAAAGAACACAAACCTGCGGTTGTATTCGTAGATGAGGAGAACAAGGTAAGCCGCGTGACCAATTATGAACGTCACGGACTATTAAAAGACATGGAATAAAAAGATACTCAATTATCATAACGTATTTTTTTTGCATGAAACCACCTGAGATCACAGTGTATTCAGAAGAGAACTCTCCGAATTATAACGAATAAAGGAGAATACCAATGCAGGTAACTAACACAATTGAAAAAACAAGAGAACTCGTAAATAACTGGAAAAAAGAAGGTAAGACCATCGGTCTTGTCCCTACTATGGGATATCTCCATGAGGGGCATGCCAGTCTGATCCGTCGTTGCCGCGAGGAAAATGATATCGTTGTTGTATCTGATTTCGTCAATCCGACACAGTTTGGACCGAATGAAGATCTGGAAGCTTATCCAAGAGACTTTGACCGCGACAGTGCACTTTGTGAAAGCATCGGAGCAGATCTGATCTTCTGTCCGTCACCGGCGGAAATGTATCATGATCCACACGCATTTGTCAGTATCGATACTTTATCTGATACGCTGTGCGGCAAGACGCGTCCGATCCATTTCAAAGGAGTGTGTACCGTTGTATCAAAGTTATTTAACATCGTAAAACCGGACCGTGCTTACTTTGGACAGAAAGATGCACAGCAGCTTGCTATCATCCGCAAAATGGTTCTGGATCTGAACTTTGATATCCAGATTGTCGGATGCCCGATCGTACGTGAAGAAGACGGACTTGCCAAATCTTCCCGTAATACATACTTAAGCTGCGAAGAACGCAAAGCTGCCCTCTGCCTTTCAAAAGCTGTAAAGAAAGGTCAGGAACTGATCCGGAATGGTATCGCCGCATCTGATGTATTAGAACCGATGTGTGAAATCATAAACAGTGAACCGCTGGCACGTATTGATTACGTATCCATGGTCGATGCACTCAGCATGCAGCCTGTTGACTCCGTAAATGCTGATGTCCTGGTTGCTATGGCAGTTTACATCGGAAAGACACGACTCATCGACAATTTCAGTTACGAGGTATAAGATATGGAGCATGTTACAAATGCATTATCACGGCTCAGCTCTGTTCTTACCAAATATATCGGAATGATTATTATCTGCTTTTCTGTCATTGCCTTCTTCTGGCGTGATGGATTTGCATGGACTACAAACTATACTTCGATCTTTCTCGGCGTTGCCATGTTCGGCATGGGACTAACTATTCATATCGGAGATTTTAAAGTGGTATTTACCAGACCCAAAGAGATCATTATCGGATTTGTCGCACAATATACGATTATGCCGCTGATTGCATGGGGACTCTCGGTCCTCCTTCATCTGCCAACGGATATCGCACTTGGTGTCATCCTGGTCGGATGCTGCCCCGGCGGAACTGCCAGCAATGTGATTACTTATATCGCAGGTGGTGATGTTGCACTTTCTGTCGGTATGACGATCACTTCAACTCTGGCAGCACCGGTTATGACGCCGCTTCTGGTATATCTACTTGCCGGTGCATGGGTTCAGGTATCTTTTCCCGGGATGGTGATCTCGGTTGTAAAGGTCGTACTGATCCCGGTTCTTCTGGGTATCCTTCTCCGTAGACTGATCGGCAGACATATTGAGAAATTATCCGGCATCCTTCCGCTGATCTCTGTTGTATCCATCGTCATGATCATCAGCGGAATCGTCGCAGTAAATGCGGAAAAAATCATGACATCCGGATTCCTCGTACTCTGTATCGTTATCTTACATAATCTTGCAGGTATGGGACTTGGATTACTTGCCGGACGCATCTTCCATGTGGAATATGACAAAGCAACTGCCCTTGCGATTGAAGTCGGTATGCAGAACAGCGGTCTTGCTATCACACTTGCCACCGCAAACTTTGCTGCAAACCCATTTGCCACACTGCCTGGGGCAATCTTCAGTGTATGGCACAATATTTCAGGCTCTTTATTCGCAAGTCTCCGGCGCAGCGGAAAGTATAAGATAAAGGAACAAATAGCCAAAGCAGAGCATGTAATTTAATATATACAGCAAAAACCTCCTGTGAATGGAACATATCTAATTCCATCCACAGGAGGTTTTTTATGCCTCTTTACATTACCAACGTACCAATCAGATGCACGATAAATGCTGCGATCCACGCAACCATACATTGTCCCAGCACCACATATGCCGCCCATTTTGCGCCAAGTTCTCTCTTGATCGATGCAATAGCCGCAACACATGGTGTATACAACAGACAGAAGACCAAAAGGCTTGCTGCTGCCACCGGCGTAATTGCTCCCGTCAGTTCTGCCGTACTTCCAAAGAGTACCGAAAGCGTAGATACCACACTTTCCTTTGCCATAAATCCTGTGATCAGTGCAGTAGAAATCTTCCAGTTTCCGAAACCAAGCGGAAGGAATACCGGTGCAATGATTCCTGCCACAACTGCCAGGATACTGTCCCTGGAATCTGCCACCACATTCATGTGTAAGTTAAACGTCTGCAGGAACCAGATGATAATCGTTGCAAAGAAGATTACGGTAAATGCTCTCTGCAAAAAGTCCTTTGCTTTTTCCCACAGAAGCTGCCCTACATTCTTTGCTCCCGGCATACGGTAATTCGGAAGTTCCATGACAAACGGTACGGCTTCACCTTTGAACATCGTTCCTCTTAAAAGCAGCGCCATCAGAATTCCCATCAGTATTCCACCAAAATATAACGCTACCATCACTACTGCTCCTTGTTTTGGGAAAAATGCTGCCGTAAAAAATGCATAAATCGGGAGTTTCGCCGAGCAGCTCATAAATGGTGTCAGAAGGATCGTCATCTTACGGTCTCTCTCCGAAGGCAGTGTCCTGCTCGCCATAACACCGGGAACCGTACATCCGAATCCTACCAGCATCGGTACGATACTCCGTCCGGAAAGTCCGATTTTACGGAGTAATTTATCCATCACAAATGCAACTCTTGCCATATATCCGCTGTCTTCCAGAATGGACAGGAAAAAGAATAAGGTAACGATAACCGGAAGGAAACTTAACACACTTCCCACACCGTTAAAGATTCCATCGATTACCAGCGAATGAATAACGGAATTGACATTCCAGGATGTCAGCGCACTATCTACCAGATTCGTAAGTGCCGAGATTCCCATATCCAGCAGATCCGACAACGCAGCTCCGATCACATTAAATGTCAGCCAGAATACAGCCGCCATAATTGCAACAAAGCATGGAATAGCTGTATATTTTCCCGTCAGGATCTTATCCATCTTCACACTTCGCAGATGTTCCTTGCTTTCTTTCGGCTTCACAACCGTAGCATCACAGATCTTCTCAATAAATGTAAAACGCATATCTGCAATTGCTGCGGACCGGTCAAGTCCACGTTCCTGTTCCATCTGCTTTACAATATGCTCCAGAAGCTGTTTTTCATTCTCATCCAGCTTGAGCTGTTCCAGGATCAGTTCATCCCCTTCTGCCAGTTTGCATGCCGCAAATCTTACCGGAATGTCTGCCTTCTTTGCATGATCCTCGATCAGATGCATGATCCCGTGCAGGCATCTGTGTACTGCTCCGCCATGGTCATCTGCATCACAGAAATCCTGTCTTCCCGGACTTTCCTGATATTTTGCCACATGCACTGCATGTTCGATCAGTTCTTCAATTCCTTCATTCTTCGCAGCCGATATTGGAATAACCGGTATTCCAAGTTCCTGCTCCATCTCATTTACCAGGATCGAACCGCCGTTGTCCCGCACCTCATCCATCATATTCAGTGCCAGAACCATAGGAATATCCAGCTCCATCAGCTGCATGGTCAGATACAGGTTCCGCTCAATATTGGTTGCATCCACGATATTGATGATTCCCTTTGGATGTTCATTTAACACAAAGTTTCTGGTCACGATCTCTTCACTGGAATATGGAGACATAGAGTAGATTCCCGGCAGATCTGTCACCAGGGTATCACTGTGTTCCTTGATCACTCCATCTTTACGGTCAACTGTCACTCCCGGGAAATTTCCCACATGCTGATTAGAGCCGGTCAGCTGGTTGAACAGTGTCGTCTTTCCGCAATTCTGATTTCCTGCCAGTGCAAATGTCAGTGTTGTTCCATCCGGCAGTGGATTCTCATCTGCTTTTTCATGATATTTTCCACCTTCTCCAAGTCCCGGATGATCAATCTTCTCTTTCGGAATCTGATTCTTAATCTTAATCTCATCACGGACATCTGTAATCTCTATCTTTTCCGCATCTGCAAGCCTGAGTGTCAGTTCATAACTATGGATACGAAGTTCCACCGGATCACCCATTGGTGCGTATTTTACCATGGTAACGTCTGCCCCCGGAATAAGTCCCATATCCAGAAAATGCTGTCTCAATGCACCTTCTCCACCTACAACTGTCAAGGTTGCACTTTTGCCGATCGGTAATTCTTTTAATGTCATCGTCTGTACTTCCTTCCAAATTTATCTACAGGCAGTGGTATTATTTCCACTGTTACTGATAATATTTCTCAACTCGTAAGGTTAGTATAGGCTTATCGATAATTTTTGTCAACAGCTAACCACGGGGACGGGGAATTTTGGCTCTTTATCTGTCCCTTATGGCTCTTTCTGATGTTAGACACCTCGTTTTTCTAACATTGACAGATATGAATCCCTTACTGTCTCTGTCTTTTCGCATCCCAACATTCTCATTAGTTCATATATCATATCCAATCCACCTGCTCGTTCTTCTTCTTTCGCAACAATTATCTCCAATTCCAGAAAGTTGCCCAGATTCTCTACCTTATCTGCAGCCGCTGTCATATGATCTTTTATATAATAACCTCTTGTCTTCTTCACTCTGCAAGACGCTGGATAAAATTCAAGTTCTTTAAGAATGTCTTCCATCTTTTCCGGCTCATAGATATCAATCTCTGTTTCTTTCCTGGTCATGGATACCTGGTCTAATTTCGGTCCTTTGCAGTTAAGCTGTGCTTTTACTTCTCCCGTATCCAGATTCTCCGTCTTACGGATGCGCAGTGCCTTGTCCTTCTTCCGCATATCATAGTGATCACTGGTAAAATAAGTATCCGTCTCCACAACGGTTTTCTGATATATGAACCCTGTTTCAAGCAATTTTTGCTTTATCTTTTCTATATTTTCAATGGGTATTTTAACCTCTACTTCTATCATCTTTTTAATGCCTCCGATGATTCTGTTTTCCGCGCTTAGACGATTTCCAGAAATACATCCACTTCCCCGCCACAGACCATACCTTCTTCTTCGGCTTCATTTCCGGTCATGTCTACATGGCAGATCCTTGCCTGTTCTCCCTCTCCTGCTGCCATAAGTCTGGCAATCTGGATGACTCTTGCTTCCATACATCCACCGCCGATCGTCCCAACGCAGCGGCCATCTCTGTATATCAGCATTTTGGTTCCCAGCCCCTGTGGTGCGGAACCATGTCTGGTAATGATCGTTGCCATTATCTTCTTTTCCGGATACGGTTCCTGAGCAGTCAGCGCACGCATAATTTCTTTGGAATATCCATAAGTCCGTTTCTTCCTGTTCTTTACTTCAATAATCTCTGCAATAATTGCCACTCCGATCTCTGCCGGTGTCTGCGCTCCGATATCCAGACCGATCGGTGTATACACTGCATCCAGCACCTCCTGATCCACGCCTTTTTCCGCCAGACTTTGTTTTACCAGTGCTGTTCTTCTGCGGCTTCCGATCATACCGATATAGGCATGCTCTTTTGCAGCTATTTTCTCCAGACAGATCTGGTCATACCGGTGTCCTCTCGTCAGGATCACAAAATACGTATCCGCACTTCCCTGTATCTTGTCCAGTGCTTCTTCGAATGGTTCACAGATAACCTGTGACGCCCCGGCCATTCTTGCATGATCCGCATACATCGGACGATCTTCCAGTACAATTACCTCACAGTCCATCATCACTGCCATTTTAATCACCGGAATCGACACATGACCGGCACCACAGATCACAATCTGTTTTTCCTGTCCCAATGTATCGCAGAATACTTTCTCATTTCCAATATAGGTGATTCCACTTTCTGTAATATTCTTTATCTCATCTGTATATCCATGAAAATAACCATTTTTCCTGCTTTCCCAGACAATTTTTCCATCTATGACCAGTGCCTTTTCAGAAATGTATCTGCCGCCCAGCAAAGTAAGCACCCTGCGTTCTGCCTGTCCTTCACTTTCCTGAATCGCTTCCATTAATTCCATCATTCTACTTTCCATAATAGTTTCCCTTCCCACTATCTTTCTTCTGCATTCTATTGTAAAATTGAATGTACAATAAGTCAATGAACGGAAATGTTCTGAAAGGAGGGATTTTTATGAATCCCACAAAAGAATTCAGAGATTATATGATCTCACAGGGTGCTGCTTTGGTCGGAATTGGGGATCTGACCGCAGTTCCATCTTCTGACTATCCGGTTGGAATTGCAGTCGCAATTCCCTTGCCGAAACATGTCATCAAAGATCTTCAACTTGCTCCAACCAGAGAATACTACAAACTGTATACTACTTTGAACGACAAACTGAATGCCATTGTAACTGCCGGTGAAAAATATCTGACAGGCAGAGGATACCAGGCTTATGCCCAGACAACAGACCGGATAACAGTAGACTCGGACAACCGCAGTCCTTTACCTCACAAAACTGTTGCCACCAGAGCCGGCCTCGGCTGGATCGGCAAAAACTGTCTGCTTGTAACACCACAATATGGCTCTGCTGTAAGGATTTCTTCTCTTCTGACCGATGCCCCGCTGACCTGCGATGCTCCGGTTACACGCTCTCAGTGCGGTGCCTGTCATGCCTGCGTCCGGTATTGCCCGGCACATGCACTGAAAAATACATTGTGGCGTTCGGGTATGCCACGCGAAGATATCGTATCTGTTTCTGCATGTTATAAGAAGCAGCGGGAAATTATGCGAAAGAGTACTGGGATTGATACGGATCTGTGCGGGAAGTGCTTTGCGGTCTGTACTTATACGAAGCAATATTTGAAGCAGAAACAGTAATATACATAATAAAATTGGTATTTAATGCATCAGACTGGCTACCTGGACCTACATAAAAGTTAGGAATCCTAACTTTTATTCCGTGGGTATCGAATGTCTGAAGAATTTAAACATAATTAAAAAAATGGAGTGTGTAAATAATTGGACCTGTTGACAAACTACTTATATTCGCGATTTC
>ERZ837380.3597-NODE-3597-length-14161-cov-3.727988_pt1 | contig 14161 bp, 10 predicted proteins | sample MGYA00519685_ERZ837380 | MGnify/ENA primary metagenome ERZ837380 (study PRJEB31850, sample SAMEA3708817) | human gut metagenome | biome: human gut; feature: human-associated habitat; material: faeces | place: China | collected 2014 ...
CGGCCCACTGCTATATCCAAACGGCTCCTCATGGGGCGGTAACTATCCCATGGGGCGGTCGCTGAAAACGGCATTATTCCGCGAAAAAGGAAAATATGCTAACCGCCCCATGGGGAGTTACCGCCCCATGGGAAACAGGAGAACGCTGCAGACCTCAGTTGTTGCTGCCGTCAGTGCCGTCAGTAGAGGTGGAGTTGTCGCCGCCGTTATTGTTGTCGCTATTGTTGGACTCGTCTTGAGCCTTCTGCTGTGCCTCTTGGTCAGCCTTCTGCTGAGCCTCTTCCTGAGCTTGCTTGGCGGCATCTGCCTGCTGCTTGGCCTGCATCGAGGCGGTGACGTCGGACTCGGCCTTCTGCAGTCTAGAAATCGCATTGTTGACGTCGGATTCGGACGGACTGGTCCCGTTCATCACCGTATTGGCCTCGGTGATGGCGTTTTGCAGCGCGGTGCGGGTGTTTTCATCGGCCACACTGCCCGCGGAATTATCCAGCGTGCCCTGCGCCTGCGAAATAGCCGAGCTCAGGTTCGATTTCAGTGTGTCGGTATCGGCCGTCGCCTTTGAAGTATTAACGGCCTTGATCGCATTGTTGATGGCATCCGTCTTGTCAGCCATGTCGCTGGCATCATTCTGCAGCTCTTTAGTGTGAGACTTCAACTCAGTGGCGTTGAGGCTGGAATCGCACTTGGCGGTGTCGGTCGGATTGTCGGCGTCTTGCAACGCCTGATTCAGCGTGGTGAGCGTATTGGCATCGGCCACATCGCTGGTGGATGTTTGCGCGCTGGTTTGGCCATTGGATATGGCGGTGGTGAGCTTCTTCTGAGCATTCGTGTACTGCTTGGCCGCTACCTTGCACTCGGCCAATGCCACGGCTTGGCTCGCCTTACTGCTGTTGGAATGCCACCAGAGCAGGCCGGCGACAACCAGCGCTATCACGGCGACTACCGCTACGGCAATGCCGACGATTTTGCGGGTGTTCTTTTTGCCGCTACCGCCGTGACGAGGCTCGGCGCCATCGGAATCGTCCTCATCGGAGACCTGATTCAACGGAATGGAGGGAGGCATCACAGCAGGCTGAGCCTGTGCCGAAGCAGCCAGGGCGGCCGGTTGGAACACCTGTGTGGCTGCAGCATCATCGGCAGACGCTACTTGCGTTGCCGGCATGGCAACGGTCTCACCGGATACGGTGGATGATGCGCCGTATGCCTGTGTGGCCGCAGCTGAATTAGGCTGGAATGCCTGTGTGGCCGCGGTTTCGGCATTCGGCATGGCCTGAGCTTCGAAAAGCTGTGTTGCCATGACCTGATCAGGCCGGAATGCTTGTGTTGCCTCGGCATCTACCGCAGGCTGCTCGGCCTGACTGGGCTGGAACGCTTGTGTCGCGGCGTTTGAAGCTGCCGAAACAGGCGATGTCGCCGGTGCCGCTGGTGCGGCTGGCGTCACCGGCGCTGTCGGTTCCACCGGGCGGAAGCTTTGCGTCGTCTGATCCCAAACGTATTGCTGCTGGCCGGGCGCAGCGGCGATTGGTGTTTCGGATACTACTGGCTGCGTGGCTGCCGCCGGCTGTGGTGCTTGTGCGGCAACCGCAGCCGGGAATTGCGGCGAGAACGGTTGCGTCATGGCCGGATCGATGGGCTGCGTCGGCTGAGCGGCTTGTACGGGCGGCACAGCTTGCGTGGGTTGTGCGGCATACGCTGCTTGCGCGGGCTGCACAAACTGTGTGGGCTGCGCAGACTGCACAGCCCACACAGACTGCGGGAACTGCAGCGCCGGTATGTCCTGTGCCGCTGGCTGCGCACCATATGCTGCTGTCTCTTGCCCGGGAATCGGAGGAACCGTTGGCCTGACCGGCTTTTCGGGCTGCTGGAAGTCGAACTGGAACCCGCCATCGCTGTTGGTCATGACATCTCCTTGGGATTAAGCAAATGGCCGGCATCCGCCGGCCGAATGGTACGTCGCAACGCTCAGTCGTCGATGTGCGCGCGGTAGAAATTCTCGTAGGAACGGCTCGGCGTCGGACCCCGCTGGCCCTGATAATGCGAGCCGGTGCCCTTGGAGCCATAAGGGTGCTCAGCGGGCGAGCTCAGCTGGAAGAAGCACATCTGGCCGATTTTCATGCCAGGCCATAGTTTGACTGGCAACGTCGACACATTAGACAGCTCAAGCGTAATATGCCCCTCGAAACCGGGGTCAATGAAGCCCGCAGTCGAATGGGTGAGAATCCCCAATCGGCCCAGTGAGCTCTTGCCTTCCAGACGGGCGGCAATGGACGGGTCCAACTTGACGTATTCCCACGTGGAACCCAGTGCGAACTCGCCGGGGTGCAAAATCCACGGTTCGTCGGGAGCCACCTCGAACTGTTCGGTGAGCGCGCCTTGGTTTTCCGCCGGATCGACATAGGTGTAGGCGTGGTTATTGAACAAACGGAAGTACCGATCCAATCGCACGTCGATGGAAGCGGGCTGCACCATTTCGGGGGTCCACGGATCAAGTGAGATATGACCTGCGGACTGTGCGGCGAGAATGTCGCGGTCGGACAGCAGCATGTGAAAAACTCCTTGGGCAAATAAATACTGCCTTCAAGTCTAGCGCCTTGGGCGGAAACGTGAGAGGCTCCTCACGCTTCCGCGGTCCATCAATCGCAAGTATTCTCAGGTTTTTCTCAGAGAAACTTAGAGGTAGACCCAGAAAGCAGTGGTTATATAAAAGATGTCAGCGGAAAGCTGATCAGGAGCCGCAGCAGTTCCCGACAATTGAACCCCCTTTCTTCTTCTCTCTCCTTTCTCTCCCCGGCGGGCAACCGCCGGGGTTCTTTTTGTGCCCTGAATCATTCCCCCGAATGACCGCCATTCCCAAGCCATAGCGGTACACTAGCTGTGTAATCGGCAGGAAGGGGGGGCACCGATGGCCCGCAACGATGAGGACTACGATTTCTTCGGCGATGGTCAGTATGACGATTCGCGCAGCTCACGTCGTGCACAGAATCGACGCCCATCCAGGCGGGATGCCGGCCGGCGATTCGCCGCTACAAAAGCCAGCAGCCCAACGTCGATATTGTGCCGCAGACTTGCCGTTGTCAGCGGACTGCTAGCCGTCGTGGTATCGGCCACCTCGGCGGTTCATGAGATCGCGCCTTACGCCATTTCCTTTATGACGGCAGTGCCAGGACGATACATTGCGTTGATGGCGGCGGTGCTTATCGGCATCACCCTGATTCTGGTCATCGCTGCGCGAGTCACCATGCCTCGGTACGCCACTCACGGGGGAGTGGGCGCGGGCGGCATCATCGCACTGGTGTGCGCCATAGTTTGCTTGGTTATCGGCGTGGCCGTGGGCGTATTGTTCCCGGAAGGACTGATTCAGCAGTCGAACGACAAGGCACCCGTCGAAGATACCGCACAGATGGAGCAAGGCATCGAACAAGCTGCCGGCGCGTGCAAAGAAGGATGGCAGGGGCTTGATACGGGCGGTTTGCCGGGCATCACCACCGTACAGATGTGCACTGATCCGAGAGTGGCCTTCGTATCCTTTGAATCGGAATCGTCCGCAGCCATCAGCCGGGCACCTATCGAAAGCAAGATTTCCGAACTGCTGAGCCAATACGCTGATAATGAGCAAACGAAAGGTGATTGGCGATTGCTGAACGGCAAACGCTGGATGGTGTTCGGCGAGGCCAGCAAGATGACCGCACTGCAGCAGCAGTGGGGCGGCGAACTTGAGACAATCACCGCAGCCGCAGATACCGCAGACAGCGGTAACGCCTGACAGATTGCCGGTATCCCTTGAAAAGTCCCAAGGCGATTCGGCGCGGATTACCCAATGTGATTGAAATCATGGTCCATCGTTTTCCGCACAGCGCGCAAGACCTCTATATTGGAATGGTATGAGCAAAGAAGCGAATGCCAGCCAGCCTCTGATCGGCCGCGAATCCACCACTGTGCCCGGACGTTTTGGCGAGCCACTCACCGTGGAGCACAGCGTCACCTCGCGCGGCGGCTTCGACCAGCATGCCACGCATCCGCTGTTCCTGTGCCTGCATGGATGGGGATCCAGCGAAGAAGACATGGCGGACATCATGCGCCTCATCGCTCCATATAACGATTTCGTGGCATTGCGCGGGCCGCTGACACTCGCGCCGGCCCGTGAGGGCAGTCTCGACCCCGGCAACTACGCGTGGTTCCACGATGCCCTGCCTATCGGCGATGATCGTGACTACGACGCGTATGCCGCCGCCACAGCAGTCGACCGATGGGTGGCCGACAACATTCCCGCCGACCGTGACGTGGTGCCGCTTGGGTTTTCGCAAGGTGGGCTGGTCGCCGTGCATTTGTTGCGTATCAATCCCGAGCGGTACCGGGCCGTCGTCTCCCTGTCCGGCTTCAACGCACCCGGTCAGGTGCCCGGCACGGCCCCCGCCGACTCTCGCCTGGCCGATTACGATATCCCCGTGTTCTATACGTACGGCAAGAACGATGGCGTAATCCCAAAATACGAACTGTTCGCCACCGCCGCTTGGCTGGAAGAGCATACGTGGCTGAAAACCAAGAGCTACCACGGTCTGGATCACAATGTGAGTCTTGAGGAGTTCGCCGATTTGCGCCAGTGGCTACTTGACAACGACATTACCTCTGGCGTGCTGTAGTCAGCCGCCATCACTGGAATTGGCGCGGCCGTCGCAGCAATCGGACATCGAGGGCGCTTGTGGCTGACTCGGTCATAGACTGTTCTCCCATGAGCGAAGTGAGCACTGCAAGCACTACTGCACATACTGAAGAGAATCATGTGGACGAGTTCCCGCGCGGCATCGCGGTTATGGTTGTGGTGGGCGTGCTGGTCGGGCTGTTGTCCGGACTGTTCGGCATTGGCGGCGGCACCATCATCGTGCCCGCGCTGGTCTGGCTCGGCCTGACCCAGCGGCATGCGGCCGCCACTTCGATGTTGGCGATTGTGCCCACCTCGGTGTCCGGCGTTCTGGCCTATGCGGTTGAAGGCAATGTGGATTGGATTGCTGCGCTGCTGATGTTCCTGGGCATGTTCATCGGCGGTCAGATTGGTTCGCTGCTGTTGTCCCGACTGCCGGAAGTCGTGCTGCGCTGGGCGTTCGTGGTGTTTATGGCGTTTATCATCGCGAGCCAGCTTATTTTTATACCTTCGCGTGATTCGTCAATCGAATTTAATCTGGTTACTGTCTTGCTGATGATTGTTTTCGGCGTGCTCGCCGGTATTTTGGCTGGCTTGCTGGGTGTGGGCGGCGGCGCGATTTGCGTGCCGGCTTTGTCGATCCTGTTTGGCGCGTCCGATTTGATCGCGCGTGGTACTTCGCTGTTGTCCATGTTCCCGAATGCCATGACCACCACCGTGGCCAATGTGCGCCGCAAAATGGTGCATGCCAAAGCCGGTCTGATTATCGGCATCGTGGCGGCACTGACCGCACCGCTGGGCACTTGGATTGCCGGGGCCATGAGCCCGCGTGCCGGCGGAATACTCTTCGCAACCTATCTGACGGTTCTGCTGATTCGCAGCATCTGGGTAGCCCTCAAAGTCACACGGGAATAGCAATCCCCAACTTGGCTCCCCTCAGAGAAGGGAGCCAGGGAAACTAGATGCCGGAATCAGCGTCCACTTGCATAACGTAGATGTTGCGCCTCAGGGAGCGGGCTTGAGCTCGGTTGATGTCGCCGGCTTCGTACATGTCCTGAATCATACCGAGTTCGATACCGTAGCTCTCGCGCTTTACGTCCTCGACCTGCGTGATGGTTTCCGTAGTGCCGCTCATGGTCGGACGTGCCTGCAATGAAGCCTCGGCACGACGATAATCCAGCAACAGTGCCGAACAATGCTCGGTGTTGTACGTATCCTGGCCCATCTCGTCAATAAGCCGGCCGATAACATGATGAATCGCCTCGACCTGCAGTTCGCGGGTGCGCGCGAAAATCTGGTCCTCGCTCACCAATGGTGTGGTGTGGCGAATCTTGGACACCGTGCGTTTGGCGTAATTGCTCATCTGCCGCTGGAACATGCGTACACGACCGCGAATCTGCGATACCGCGTGCCCCGAAGTCGGATCAGTGGAAGTGTGACGCAACGTATTCATAATCTGGTCAAGCATGCGCTCGCAGGCTTCGACGTTCAGCTCTTGCGTGGCCGTATCCGCCGCCGGATGTGCTTTGGTGTCGGCAAGCCGGTCGCGCACGAATTCCTTTTCCCAATGCAGCGCTTCGATCTGCAATTGCTCGAATCCCTGGGGATCGGTATCGCCGATGCGCTGCTGCAATCGCCCGATGCGCTTGGTGTACTGGTCGATTACCATCAGAATCGCACGACGATTCTCTGGCGTGATGCGTCCGGTCAATTCCTCCACCGTGGCGCGTAACACATCGATGGTCACCGGAATTATTTCCGCGCTGGGATCCTTGCCACGGTTCGGAGCCAATAGCGGTAACAGGAAGTTGGCCAGCAGCAAGGTCACGATAATCACGCCTGACGCAATGAAAATCAGCTCGTCACGCATCGGGAACGGCGCACCGCCGGCAATGTAATACGGGATGGTGAACATCAATGACAGCGTGATGGTTCCCTTGGGGCCGCCAAAGGTCATCACTGCGGCCGAGCGCCAGCGTTCGGGTGTCATTTTGCGGCGCTGGCCGGAGATTGTATCTCGCGCAACGCGCAGCATGGCCGCAATCCAGAAGAATCGAAGCGCGATTACCACCAGAGTGACCAGCAGAATAATGCCGATCAGCGCGATATTGCTGATATACGGGTCAGACCAGCTGGCCATCATGGCGCGCGGCAGCTGCATGCCCAGAAGAATGAACACCGCACCGTTGAGCGAGAAACTCAGCACACCCCATACTGAAGTGGAAACGATATTCGTGCGTGCCACATTCGGCCCCACGCCGGTGCGGTCGAATCGGATGAACAGGCCAGCGGCCACCACCGACAGAATGCCGGACACATTGAATTCCTCCGCGCCCAAATACAGCAGGAAGGGCAGGAACAGTTCCATCAGAATACGTGTGGTAGTGGTTTCCCAGCCGAGGGATCGCACGGTCTCGAATAGCCAGTTGGCCGCTGCTGCTATCACCAGGCCAAATAAGGTGCCGCCAAAGAAGGAGATCACGAATTCGCCGGCGGCCTGCCCCACGGCGAATTCTCCAGTGAAGGCGGCGGCCAGAGCGAACTGGAAGCCGACGATGCCGGAAGCGTCATTGAAGAGTGATTCGCCTTTCAGCACGCTGCGCTGACGCTGCGTCAGCGAGGCTTCTTTACCGAGGGAGCTGACGGCCACCGCATCGGTCGGGCCGAGTGCCGCGCCGAGTGCTAAGGCTGAGGCTAAGGTGATGGACGGCCAGACGGCATGCAAAGTGAATCCGACCGCCGCCATCGTGACGATAGCCAGTCCGATAGCCAGCGATAGGCTCAGATCCAGCGTTTTCAGCAACGCCGACTTATCGATTTCGTGGGCTTCCAAATACAGCAATGGCGCGATAAACAGCACCATGAACAGTTCCGGGTCGAGCGTTGCATCCGGGAAAAACGGCAGATACGTAACCAGCACGCCCAGCACAATCTGGACCAGCGGCGTGGAGACTTTGGGCACGAAGCGACTGACAAACGAGCTCACCACCACCGCCGCAATGATGCATAGGATGAGCTCAAATACCGCCATGTTGCCGCCTTCTCCCTTAAATTTTTCTCCACCAAAAGTATATGGGAACCATGAAGAAAACGTTAAGCTTGCGGCCGATTATGCACATCATGAGACGATATGAGAAAAGGCATACACTCGTTGGTATGGAATATGACGAGGCGATGCGCCGTGCACTGGAACTGGCCGGTCAGGCTGCAGCCGCTGGTGACGTACCGGTTGGTGCGGTGGTGCTGGATGCGGCCGGCCAGATTGTCGGGCGCGGATACAACACGCGTGAGGCTGATGGCGACCCGCTTGCCCACGCCGAAATCATCGCCATGCGTCAGGCGGCCCAAGCCTTGGGCGCCTGGAATCTCGCCGATTGCACGCTGGCCGTCACACTTGAGCCGTGCCCGATGTGCGCGGGTGCCTGCATCCAGACCCATATCGGCACCATCGCGTTCGGTGCCTGGGATCCCAAGCTCGGTGCATGCGGTTCGATTTGGGATATTCCGCGCGATCCGCATATCGGCCATAGTCCTGAAGTGCACGGCGGCGTGTTGGAAGGCGAGTGTCAGTCCATCCTGACTGATTTCTTCGCCCAGCGGCGATAGACACGGACGCATTACTTACCTCACGCAACCAACACGCGGCACCAAGGCAACATATTCCATTTCTTCTACCATCGAAACCAGTAGTGCAATGCCAATCCACACACGTCGAAGGAGACAATATGGCCGAGAACACCTCGACTTTCACCGGTGCCGCCGCTGACGGTACCGCACTCACCGCCGTCTACCTGACCCAGCCCGCCGCCAATGTGGCGATCGGTCTGGTGTTTGCCGGCAGCGACCTGCCGCACATCGTCCACTGGGGCCGCCCGCTGGCCAAGCCCGACACCCTGCTGGCCGCCTATGACGCCCTGAAGCCGCAGCGCGTGTCCGGCGCGCTCGACGACACCGCTTGGCCGTCCATCCTGCCCACCCAGGCCGAAAGCTGGATCGGCGAGCAACGCGTGGTGCTGCGCCGCGCCGGCGTCGAGCTCTTCCCCAAGTTCACCGTGACCAACATCGAGACCGGCGGCGTGCTGGAAGCCACCCTCGATGCCGTGTCCGGCGAAAGCTACACCGATGTGGCCGGCCATGCCCGCGCCACCGGCCCGGCCCGCGTGCCCGGCGTCATAGTCGCCGCGCGCGATGAGGAGCAGGGCGTGGAAGTCGAATGGCACCTTGAACTGCTCCCCGGCGGCCTGGTCCGTCAGAAGGCCACCGTAACCAACCTGTTCGGTGCAGACGCCGGAGCCCCGCTCGAGATCGGCAAGATCGAGCTCGGCTTCCCGCTGCCCGAATCCGCCGGCGAAATCCTCACCACCACCGGTCACCATCTACGTGAACGCAGTCCGCAGCGCCAGCCGCTGACCGTCGGCCGTTTCGAAAAGCCGCAGCTCGCCGGCCGCCCTGACTTCGACGCATCCCTGCTCCTGACCGCCGGCGTGCCCGGTTTCGGCTTCGAGCATGGCGACGCCTATTCGGTGCACGTGGGCTGGAGCGGCAACTCCGTACTGTCCGCCGAACGTCTGCCCTACACGACCGGCGTAATCGGCGGTGGCGAACTCCTGTTCGGCGGCGAAGTGACGCTCGCCGGCCCCGGCGAAGGCCAGAACTCCTACGACACCCCGTGGCTGTTCGGCTCCTATGGCGATGGCCTCAATGAGATCGCCGCCCGCTTCCACTCCTACGTGCGCTCCCTGCATCCGCGCCTGTTCTCGCACGGCCGTCCGGTGATCCTCAACACGTGGGAAGCCGTGTACTTCGACCACAACTTCGATACGCTGAAGGCACTCGCCGACAGGGCCGCCGACTCCGGCGTGGAACGATTCGTGGTGGATGACGGTTGGTTCGGTTCCCGCCGCGACGACACCTCCGGCCTCGGTGACTGGCAGATTGCGCAGGACGTCTGGCCCGATGGTCCGAAGTCACTGAAGGCGCTCGCCGACTACGTGCACGCCAAGGGTATGGAATTCGGCTTGTGGTTCGAGCCGGAAATGGTCAACCCCGATTCCGATGTGGCCCGTAACCACCCTGATTGGATTCTCTCGCCCACCGCTGGCCGACTGCCGCTGCAGGGCCGCACTCAGCAGGTGCTCGATCTGACCAATCCGGATGCGTTCGACTACATCTACGGCTGCATGGACCAGCTTGTCGGCGAGCTTGGTATCGACTACATCAAGTGGGACCACAACAAGCTCGTCACCGAGCCCGGTTCCCGCCGCTCCGGCCGCCCGGCCGTGCACGCGCAGACCCTTGCCGTCTACAACATCTTCAAGGGCCTCAAGACCGCGCATCCGGGCCTTGAGATCGAAAGCTGCTCCTCTGGTGGCGGGCGCGTGGATCTCGGCATCCTAGAGCACGCCGATCGTATCTGGGTCTCCGACTGCGTGGACCCGGTTGAGCGCGCGGACATCCAGCGCTACACCTCGCTGCTGGTGCCGCCGGCGATGATGGGCGAGCACGTGGGCGCCAGCCCCGCACACTCCACCCAGCGCGCCACCAGCCAGGAACTGCGCATGGCCATGGCGTTCTTCGGCCACATGGGCATCGAATGGAACCTGTTGAAGGAGCCGGACGAGGCGCTCGCCAAGCTGGCCGTGTGGGTGGCCGAATTCAAGAAGCACCGCGACTGGTTCGCCATCGACACCTGTGTGCACGCCGACTCCAACGATCCGGCCGTGCGTCTGGACGGTATGGTGATGCCGAACCGTGACGCCGCCATCTACCGCTTCACCCAGCTGACCACCAGCCAGACCTATCCGGCCGCGCCCGTGCATCTGCCCGGACTTGACCCCGAGCGCACCTACCGTGTCAGCCCGCTTGACCCGAGCTTGGATTTGACCGGTCTGACCAACGGCCAGAGCACTCTCGGCTGGTGGAACGAGGAAGGCGTAGTCCTGACCGGCGAAGCCCTGCAGCGCTACGGCATTCGTCCCCCGTCCCTCCACCCCCAGCAGGCAGTATTGCTCAAGGCTGTGGCGTTAAGCTGACAGCCTAGTAGGCTGTCAGTAGCCACGGCCTGAGCGAAGCGACAGCTGAGCGAAGGTGGGATTGAGCCTTGCCGATAGGCAAGTCCGTAATTGCTGGTCGTGGCGGAGTAACTGTGGCGAAGCAACGTTCTTGGCTCCCCTCTCTGAGGGGAGCCAAGAACGGCCTACCCAATATGCTTCACAATCACGCGACTGGCGGCGGCTTTGGCCCAGAGCTGCCAGTCGTGGTTCATAATCGTGAACTTGACCGGCTGGGTCTGGCTGTGACGGTAGAAACGAATGCCGTCACGTAGCGAATCGGTGCCGAGCTTGGCCAAAAACGCGGACTCCCCGGCAATCAGCACATGCCCGGGCATCGCGATGTTCGCCACCGTAGCCACCAGCGATCCCAACCGGAAACACGTCCGGTTCACCAACTGCGTGGCCTGCGGCACGCGTCCCTTGGCATCGCGCGCAAAGTCCTCAAAACTGACCGCGCGACCCACAATCGCAGAGTACTGTTCGGCGATCGAATCGTCAGTCAAGCATTGTGAACAGCCGATATGTCCGCTGGTGCAGCGCGGCCCCTCCGGATCGATAAGCACGTGGCCCACCAGACCATAGCTCTTATCCGGGTACTGTACTGGCTTGCCGTTCACGGCCAGCGAATAACCAACACCCACACCGATGGTCACCACGGCGAACATATCCACGCCGACACCCGGCCCGAACCAGGAGGCATCCACCAGCAGAGAATCGATATCATTGAACACCCCGCACGGCAGGCCGGTCGCCTCTGTGGCCATCGTCCCCAAGTCCGTGGCCCCGTCCCAATGCAGGAACGGGGCGAACGTCACAATCGAATCGTCGACCACATGCCCACCTACCGCAACGCCCACCGCAGTGGGGGAGGGTAGTCCGGAAGAGGCGATATCGGCGGAACATTCGCGCACCAGCCGCGTGATGGCCGACACCACATACTCAGCCGATTGATCCGCCCCGATCGGCACCTCGTGCCGGCCGGACACCACCTCGCCATGCGCGTTCACCGCAGCGGCCACAATCGACATCCCATGAACCTTGACACCAATGAAGGTGTGTGCGTTCGAACACAACACCAGCGAAGTCTGCGGGCGTCCGCGACGATCCGAACTTTCCCTTGGCGTGAATCGCTCGGGCAGCTTGCCTGACGGGCCGGCCTCGGCCGGAAGCTCCTCGATCACCCCGGCGTAGATCAGATCGCTGGTGATGCGGGACAAGGCCCCTTGGCTCAGTCCCAGCATCTGTGCCAACGTAGTGCGGGCTATCGGCCCGTATTGGGCAATTGCCGCCGCCACGCGATGCGTATGCTCGGATCCGGAAAACCACTGTGGAATCGCGTTGGCATCAGACATGCAAGCCCCCCTCGCTGTATTTATTGCGTTAATCACAAAATACCGCGCTTTTTGTTGCTTGCGCAAGTGGGCTCGCTGGCGCTGGGAATGAAATGGCCGAACCGTTATCTTAGAAAGTGGAAGAACCGCCGGCATCGAAGCCGGAGGAAAAAAGAAAGATAAAGGAGTCAACAATTATGCTGTCCGATTCCCCACATTCAACGCCTAGACTGAAGCGTCTGGCCGTGCGCACCGCCGCCGTGGTGTGCGCGATCGCCGTCGGCTTCGGCCTGGCAGGCTGCGGCTCCAGCACCGCAGGCACCGTCACGCTGGATTTCTTCCAGTTCAAGTCCGAGGCCGCCGACCAGTTCAAGTCCATGGTCGCCGACTTTGAGAAACAGAACCCGACCATCAAGGTCAACATCAACAACTCCGCCAACGCCCAGACCGATCTGCGCACCCGTTTCGTCAAGAATCGTGTGCCGGACGTGATCACCTTCAACGGCGACATCAGCTTCGGCAACTTCGCCGCCTCCGGTGTGTTCTACGACTTCACCGACGAACCCATCGTGGACACCCTCAACCCCGGCATGGTGCAGATCGCCAAGAATCTGGTGCAGACCACCGATTCCTCCAAGAAGCGCCTGTATGGCCTGCCCTTCGCGGGTAACGCCTCCGGCTACATCTACAACAAGGCTCTGTTCCGCAAGGTTGGCCTTGACCCGGAGAACCCGCCGACCACCTGGAGCGAGTTCACCGATATGCTCAACACCTTCAAGGACGCCGGCATCAACCCGCTGCAGGGTTCCGTGGCCGACGCCTGGACCACCCAGGCACCGCTCGCCTCCCTGACCGGCACGCTGGTTCCCGAATCGAAGTACACCGAGCTCAAGCAAGGCAAGACCACGTTCCAGGAACTGTGGAAGACCTCAGTCGAGAAGGAATCCGAGCTCTTCACCTACTCCACTGCGGACACCGGCGTCACCTACCAGCAGGGCACGCAGAACTTCGCCCAAGGCAAGGCCGCGATCATCCCGCTCGGCACCTACGCCATCCCGCAGATCCTGCTGATCAACCCCGATATCGAACTTGGTTTCGCCCAGATGCCGGCCACCGATGACGCCAGCGAGCAGATCCTCACCGCCGGCGACGACGTGATGCTCACCATCGGTGCGAACACCAAGCACCCCAAGGAAGCGATGAAGCTCGTCGAATTCCTCATGCAGAAGGATCAGCTTGACGCCTACGCCGACGCCCAGTCCGCCATCACGCCGCTGAAGGACACCTACTTCGGCAACGATGCGCTGGAAACCGTGCGCCCGTTCTTCGAGGAAAACCGACTGGCCGACTTCTGCGACCACTACATTCCTTCGTCCATCAACATCGGCGGCTACCTGCAGACCATGGTGACCTCCGGCAACACCGACCGTTTCCTGAACCAGATGCAGACCGAATGGGACAAGGTCCAAGCCAGGACCTTCGAGTGATCGGTAGGAGAGGAGAACATCATGTCACACGCAACCGCAACCAAGACCGCTGCCAAGAAACCGGCCAAGAAGAAGGTCTCCGCCTTCTCCACCCGCAAAGTGGACCCCGCCTACTACTGGATGGTGGTTCCGGCGGCCATCATCTTCGCCTTCTTCCTGTACCTGCCATTTCTTGATGGCGTAAAGTATTCCTTCACCAACTCGCAGGGCTACGGCGATTACAAGTTCATCGGACTGAAGAACTACATCGCCCTCTTCCAGGACAACCGAGTGGGCCATGCCTACCTGTTCACGTTCCTCATCGCCATTCTCATCACGGTGCTGATTAATGTGATCGCCCTGTTCCTGTCGGTGCTGCTGAACTCGAAGATCGCCTTCAAGAATGGCTTCCGAGCCATCTTCTTCATCCCCTACACCCTCTCCGTGCTGGTCATCGGCTACGTGTTCAAGTACATCTTCATGAACCCCCTGCCCGAGCTCGGCAAGGCGCTGGGCATCAAGTGGCTGTCCACCTCGCTGTTGACCAATGAGCAACTCAGCTGGATCCCGATCGTCTTCCTCGCCGTCTGGCAGGGCATCGCCTACTCGGTGCTCATCTACCTCGCCGGCCTGCAGACCATCGACGACGAAATCTACGAGGCCGCCGCCATC
>ERZ837380.3609-NODE-3609-length-14127-cov-71.116970_pt1 | contig 14127 bp, 11 predicted proteins | sample MGYA00519685_ERZ837380 | MGnify/ENA primary metagenome ERZ837380 (study PRJEB31850, sample SAMEA3708817) | human gut metagenome | biome: human gut; feature: human-associated habitat; material: faeces | place: China | collected 2014 ...
GTACAGGAGGACTACCACCAGATTCACAACGCCATGGCCCTGCGCGGCATCGCTGAGGGCAAGGGGGCTCTGTTGCTGCACCCGATGCAGTCATTGGAATACATCCTCATGCCGCTGCTGATGAACGGCAACAATGTCGCGCAGGACCTCTCGGTAGCGGCACTGACTAAAGGCATCGGCCTGCCGGGCACCCATACCTGCATGACCGAGCTGCACCTGACTGTGTGGGATTTCATCTACCCGGCACTGTGTACGCTGCCGCTGCTGTGGAAGGGGGGTATACTGCTGTGAGAACACTGGTGGAAAGCAACAATGTTTCCTTTGCTTATCAGAACAGCACAGAACCGGCGTTGCAGGATATCTCACTGCGGATTCGGCCCGGTGAGTGCGTGTTGTTCTGTGGTCGAAGCGGCTGCGGTAAAACGACCTTTTCCCGCCTGCTGAATGGCCTTGCCCCGATGTTTTATCCCGGAGAACTGACCGGCAGCTGTACGGTGAGCGGTTTGCTGGCAGGGAGCGCAGCCATTGAGCAGTATGTACCACTGGTGGGCAGCGTGTTTCAGAACCCCAAAACGCAGTATTTCAATGTGGACACCACAGCAGAATTGGCCTTCCCCTGTGAAAACAGCGGGATGCCGCCCACAGCCATCCGTCAGAGAGTACAGGAAGTGGTGGCACAGTTCCATCTGGAAGCTCTCATGGATCGCAGTGTGTTCAAGATCTCCGGCGGCGAAAAGCAGCGGGTGGCCTTTGCAGCGGCCTGTATGCTTGGTCCGAAGCTGTTGGTGCTGGACGAACCCACCAGCAATTTGGATGCCGGGGCCATCCGGCAGCTGCACGATATGATCGCCGCAATGAAGCAGGTGGGCATGACCATTGTGCTGGCCGAACACCGGTTGGCCTGGGTGCAGGATGTGGTGGACCGCTACTTCTTTTTTGAGGCGGGGCAGCTGACAGCCGTCTGGACGGCTGCGGACTTTGCCGCCCTGCCGGAAACGACCTTGCAGAACGCAGGTCTGCGCGCCCGGGACCTGACTGCGTGTCGGGAGAAGTTGCGGCAAAAAACGACGATGCAATGCACCGGGGTGCCGATATTGGAAGTGCAGAACCTGACCCTTGGTTACCACAGGCGCAACCTCATCCGGGCGCTTCCAGATATGAGCTTTGCTGCCGGGGAGATCGTGGGCCTGATGGGGCATAACGGCATTGGTAAAAGCACCCTGGCCAAAACTCTCTGCGGCCTGATGGAGCCGCTGGGCGGGCAGATTCTGTGGGAGGGCAAGACGGCCAACGCAAGGACCCGCCTGCACAAAAGCTTTCTGGTCATGCAGGATGTGAACTACCAGCTGTTCAGTGACAGCGTGCGGGAAGAGATTCTGCTGGGAGCAGCCCACCCGAAACTGGTGGATACCGTGATGCAGGCGCTGGGTCTGAACGGCCTTGCCGACCGCCACCCCATGAGCCTTTCCGGCGGGCAGAAGCAGCGGGTCGTAGTGGCAGCAGCCATGCTGAGCGACAAACCACTCATTCTGCTGGACGAACCAACCAGCGGTCTGGACCGTGGCAATATGGAACAGGTCGGGCGGCTATTGCAGCAACTCAAAACACAGGGCAAGACCATTGTGGTCATTACACACGATGAAGAACTGGCCGCCGACTGGTGCGACCGTATTATAGCCCTGCAGGATTGATGGCAAGTTGGCTTTTTCGTGCAACGGCAATAACGCTGAATTGCATGTTGCAAAGATGTTGTTTGAATGGCTGCACTATTTTTTGATTTGCGATATAAAGGAGAATGGAAAATGGAATACCATGCAAATGACTGGCTGGGCGGGTGGCAGAATTTTGAAGCCTATCTCACGAGCAGTGATCCGTATCTGACCCGTGCATGGCAGGATGCCGAGACAGCTGCCGCAGCAATGCCCATGTTCTGCGGCGGAGTAAAGGTCTTCTGGCAGAGAGCCTGCGTGACCACTAGTCCGGAAAATCCGCACACCCTCGGCGGTTGGAACATCACTCTGGCGGTAGGGGAGAAACTTTGCATCGAGTGGCTGGACGAAGATGGCGCAAGTCTGGGCAAGGCGGTGTATCATCTGGAAAGCGTGTTGGAAAAAGGTCTGGAAGGCAAGGAAAACGCTCTGTTTGTGGCGGAAGATATGCCGGAAAACTGGCCCTTCCGCTGCCTGTTGGCCATGGAACCCATGCCGCCCCGCACGGCCCGCCAGACCGGCGGCCTGCTGAGCCACCTGCACTTCCAGTATGCCAGCCAGCGAAACCTGCTTGTGGACCCGGAGACCCAGAAACTGTACAATCCCATGTGGTATGCCACCGTCTGCGATGGAGATGGTACTTTGCTGGAAAAGTGCAACATTGTGCGTGCGCTGCACCGCCTGCCCCTGTGGGCAGAGCTGCCGGAGAAATAAAAAAAGGGGCTGTTGCACAGCCCCCCAAAAAAAAAGACCGAAGTAAAAGCCCCAAAAGGTTTTTCTTCTTTCTCCTTCATCATAAAAGCGATCCCCACAGTCCGTTTAACTCAGTTTTTGCGGCTGTGGGGATTGCTTTTTCTCAGTAGCGGCAGGTAAGCAATTTATTCATGGTGAACCTCATTTCTATATCAAACGGTGTCTGTTCGGATGTCCTAAACCCTGCCATAAAACCGGTGGTTGATTTGTCCATTGGGCTTTGTTTTGCCCGTCTGCACATTTTTGCACACTTTTTGCATACCCGAATAGCTGGATAACGGTTGCAAAGCATTACACTGTATGCAAACAATGCGGTGTGCGCAAAGGCGTATTTTGCGATGATGCGATAAAGTAACGTTTCTTCGAACTTTTGAAATTTGACGAATGATGCGCCTTGGATTCTTTTAATCAGGGTGTCCGGGATTCGAATTCCCGCGGGCGCACCAAAAAGCACCAGACAAATTTTTGTCCGGTGCTTTTTTGTTGTGTCATTCAAGATTTTCAACATTGTGATTCCTTTTTGGCTGCTTAGCCCGCTTTTCATTTCCTCCAGATCATCACCCCCATCCAGAACAGGTTGGCGAAGATCCTGTCGGTGCCGGTGGCCACCATGACCGGGAACAATGCCCAGGACAGCACCACCCGATGGCAATATGCCCCAGCATCTGCCGCGTTCCTGGAATACATTCGCTCTCGGCTGGGGGATGCCTTTTGCTGATTTCACCCATACCAACAACAAACACCGTGCCGCCATGCAGGGGGTTCTCCTGCTTGCGGCACGGTGCTTTGTTGTATCAGGCTATTGTCGGGTTATTGTTTCTTTTTGGCAAGCTGTCTGCCCACGACCCACAGCCAATCCAATGCGGCGGCGGCAAGGGCGGGGTACACGATCAGGCCGAACAGCTGGTACCAGGTGGGGATAAAGTAATCTGCCCCGCCGGGCAGGGTGCTGGCGGCGTTCAGGGTAATGCTTTGCGGAGTAAAGGTCAGGCCCACGGTCTTGTTTTCATCGGGGCTGCAGGGATCCAGCCGCAGTGCCACGATCTGGGTGCGCGGCAGGGTGTACACATAGGTGCCGTCTGCCAGCACTTTGGGGAAGACGCGGCGGTCCTGGCTGTAGGGCTCCCCCGTTTTTGTGGTGTAATACAGGCACATTTCGCGGGAATCGCCGTCAAACTCCACGTTGTAGCTCACGGTACGCACCACGCGGCCGGATACATCCTCCAAAATCATCTGCGGGTCGCCGCCTGTGGTAATCAGCTGGCCCTGGGGTGCGCTGTTCTCCCCCGGCTCCCCCCAGGTCAGCTCGGCCAGCTGCCAGCTTTCAATGGGGATCGAGGTTTCAGTCAGGGTGCCTTTTGCCTTGGCGGAGCTGTCCCCCGCAAAGGCCACCGCACCCTGCACCAGCCAGAACACCAGCGCCGCGCACCAGCACAGCACCGGCAAGGCAAAGCGATGGGCAAACAGTCGGTTCAGGCAGCTTTTCCATGTCATCTCTTTCATTGGGCCGCCTCCTTGCTCATCTGCATTGTGACCGGCTCATACCCGGCATCCGTTACGCGGTAGAGCAGGGTCTGCCCCGCCTGCGCAGCGGCCAGGTGGTCGGTAAACAGGTTCTGATAGCTCTGCACAAAGATATCGTCGATCTTTTGCAGGTAAAGCACCGTACAGCCGTTGGCACGCACGGTTTCATCCAGGCGTTCAGCGGTGTAGGGGTGGTAGTAGCGCTGCTTCACGCCCTCCTCCTGCGGTTCCAGCTCCGGCAGGCCGAAGGTTCCGCCGCCGCCCTCCTGCGTGGCCCCCACGCCGGAGTAATCCACCAGGACGGGGTAAAAATCAAACACGGCAGAGAACCAGTGTTCGCCATTATCCCCCTGGCTGACAAAAAACACGCGGTCGTTTTTGTTCAGGTAATCGCTGCACAGCCAGTCAGCTTCGGCGCGGGCGGTCTTGCGGTCGGCGAATTCGCCATCCGAGAAGCCCAGCACCGAAAGCTGCGGCAGGATCATGCCGTTCACCCGCACCAGCATGGCGGCGGCCATCAGCAGAACACCGGCCTGGCCCGCCAGGGCAATCCAGCGGCGGGCCGGGGCTTTCTGTTCGCCATCCGCGGTTTGCAGGGCGGTGCTCCAGCAGGCCAGCGCCATAAAGAACCAGCCGATATAGTAGGTATAGATATAGCGGTTATAATCCACCAGCCCCACGGCCTGATCCGGCTTGAAAATAAAGCCATAGCTGAGCGCCAGCATGAGGTTATACCCCACAAAGCATGCAAGGGACAGCACCCCGATGCAGCCGATGCGCAGCTTGAGCTGGCGGCCTCTGGCGCAGATGGCCGCCACCAAGAACACCAACAGAATCAGCACCACAACATTGCGGCCCTGGCCGATCATGCTCAGCCGACCATCCGAAGTCCAGAACTGGTGGCCCATATCGGCCATGGCTTGGGTGAACTGGCTCTGGCGCTCGGCGTAAAAGCCCTCCACCGGCTGGCCCAGCAAAATCTTGATGCCGTTGATGACCACAGCGGACAAGGGGGCGCTGGTTTCGCCGGTGCCGCCCTCGCTGGCACTTTTGGCAACCAGAATGCCCACATAGCGGATGTTCCAGAAATAATAGATCAGCATGGGCGCGGCAAAGCAGGCAATGGCAAAGCCGGTGCGGCGGGCAAGGCCCTTTTTGAAGGGGTGCTCCGCAAACAGCCAGGCATCCACAGCCATCAGCCCCGCCGCCACCAGGGACAGTACAAAGGTGTTGGCCTTGATGTTGGCCGCCAGCGCCAGTACCGGCAGTACGGCCCACTTGGGGCCGCCGGTTTTGCGCAGCGCCAGCCACAGCGCCACAGCGCCGCCCAGTGCAAGGCCCGCGGGCACATCGCCATAGGCGGTCATATAAGTGGTATCCAGATAGATCGTATGGTTATACACCGCCAAAAACCAGGGGGCAAACCAGCAGATTGCTGCCAGCGGCACCGCAATGCGGTACTGGCGGAAGTTCAGCCCGCCCAGCACCGCGGCAAACACGGCGGCGGCCAGCACATCATACGCCACATAGATCTTCCAGTCTGCATAATGGCCCAAAAACTGGAAGAAGTAGGAGAGCAGCGGCAGGCCGGGGTTCTGGGTCTGGGGCCAGGGGGTTCCAAGGGTAGCCAGGGCATACAGGCGGTTATCCGCCTTGGTCACCTTTACGGCGGTAGCCCACAGGCTGAGTTCATCATACTTGGTTGCCAGCGGCTGGCGGATGAAAAAGTACACCGCAAATGCCAGCGCCATGCCCCAGAACAGCACCGCCCCCGGTGTAACCAGGCGGCGGTAGGCCGGGCGCTGGCCTTTGTGGGGCACCAGCGCCCACACGCCGCTGCCCACAAACACCGCCCACAGCAGCACAGTGCCGGGCAGCAGCAGGTTTGCCATGCCCGCAGCCGTCAGCCAGGCAACGGCAATACCCAGCGCGGTCAGCGGGGCCAGCGCAGCATGCAGGTTACATTTGAGCGTTAGGAACGCGCAGAACAAAAACAGCACCGCCAGCGCGGCAAAGATGCAAAGCAGCTCCATAGAATCACCATTTTATACAACATAAAAGCCCTGCGGGTGTGCCCCCAAGCCATGGGCGCACCGCCCCACAGGGCTCTTTTTTACTTTTTGCGGAAAACATCAACGGCAAGGCAGGCAAACGCAGCCCCCACAGCCGGGGCAAACAACAGCAGCAGCCATTGGCCGCCGTTTGGCACAAAGCGCAGGTACCACGGCTGCACCGGGTTGAGCACCACGCCGTCCAGCCGGGTAGGCACGCCGCCCACACTGTCCGGGTCAATGCGCAGCCCGGTCACGGTAAGGCCGCCCAGGTCAAAGGTATACTGGTTTTCGCCGCTCACGCGGGCAAAAACTTTCTGGGTCTCGCTGTACTCGGTCTGGCCGGGGCGCAGGTAATACAATGCTATGCTGCCGGGCGGCAGGTAGTGCACGGCGTCCAGCTCCACCGTTTCCAGCCAGGCTTCGCCCCGCCAGATGATGTGCGGGTCGTTGTCGGTGGAAAGATACCAGCCGGGTTCATCCACCGGCGCGGTATGCCATTCATCGTCATCATAATTGACAAAGCTTTCAAATTCCAGGTCATCCGCCGTCAGGGTGCGGGTCACCATAGTGCCGTCTGCTTTATGGTTCAGCATCACAGCGCTGCCCACCAGCACGTACACCAGCCACACAATAACAGCGGCGGCATATGCCAATATCAGCAGCTGCTGGGGGCGCAGCGGGCGGCCCGCACGGGCGGGGGCGGCAAAACGCTTGGTTGGGCGTTTATCTTTCATTGTACCACCCCGCTTTCTGCCACAGCCACCGGGGTAAAGGCGATAGGCTTGCTGCGGCCTTCAAACCGGTAGAGGGTTGCGGGCATATTAGCTTTCAGCCCGCCTTCAAACCGGCTGCTAAACTCCCGCTCCAGATAGTCGTCCGCGCGGTCGATCAGCAGGTAGTCGATCTGCTTTTCTTCCATATAGGCGGTCAGAGAGTCTGCGGTGCAGACCGCCTCAAAGTCATACAAGGTCCAGTTCAGGCTTTCCACCAGGTTCATAAAGTCGGAGTCCCACCGGCTGGAATAATCATCGTTGCCCCACCAGGTACCGCCATAGCCGTTGACCACCTTGGCGGTCAGCTCATACTTGTAGTAGTACCAGCGGGTGGCATCATCGCCCTGACTGATGACCAGCACGCGGTCCGGCCAGTCCAGCACGGTGTTCATTGCTTCAGCGCGGTTCTTTACATCGCGGCGCAGGGTGTACAGGCTGTCGGCGTTGGTCCAGAACCCGGCTGCGGGCACACCGCGCCAGGCAAAAATACCCAGCACTGCCGCAGCGGCCAGCCCCAGCGCCGCACGGCCCAGCCGCTGCGCCGCGCCGCTGCCCTGCCCCACCGCAAAGCCCAGCACACAGAAGCCGTACAGCATCCACCCCTGCAGGTAGGGCGCGATATAACGCTCATAGTCCTTCAAGGCGGAGCCTTCGGCCTCGGAGAAATTGTAGAAGTACAAAATCAGGTGGAAGAGATACAGCGCGGCAAAGCAGAACGCCCCGCCCACAAAGCCAACCACGGTGCGGCGGCGTGCGGCACCGGCAGGCGCTGCCACAAAGGCCGCCGTGAACAGCAGCAGAATGCAGCTGACGGCCATGATGGGCGCGCCCACCAAACAGACGCGGCGGTACAAAAATGCCTGGCCCATGCTCTGCATGATCTGGGCAAAGCGTTCTTCGCGCCCAATGCCCAGCAGCTGCTTGATGCCGCCGGTCAGCACAGCACCATAGCTCAGGCCCGCGCTGCCCACGCTGGCCCCAGTGGTTTCGATTGGGGTCACGGCGGCGGTATAGCGGTTCCAGCTGATAAACACCGCCAGCACCACCGCCGCCAGAATACTGCATTTTGCCAGCGATACGCCGAAAATGCGGGCAGGCTTTGTATCCGGGTGCGGCGTACCGAACAGCTGATCCAGCCCGATCAGGAACGTAACGATCAAGGCATAGGCAAAACCGATATCTTTGGTCATGGTCAGCACGGCAAGTGGCATGGCACAGGCAAAAAAGCCGGTTTTGCGCCCGCCCGCCGCGGCATACAGGCACAGGGTTCCGCCAAACAGCAGCGCCAGGGGGGTATCCGCCATGGCGTTGGCGTAAATGGTGGATGGGGTGCCCGCCGGAACCACGCTGAAAAAGAACGGCAGAAGAAAGCCCGCAGCAAACACCAACACAGCACCCGCCCAGTTTTTGCGCGGCATGGCTGCCGCCGGGGCAATGCAGGCCAGGAACAAAATATCCAGCCCGGCCAGGCACTGCCATTCATAAAACTGGCCCGGTACGCGCTGGAAGAGATAGGAAACCAGGCTGGTTGCCGGGTAGGTAAAGCTCGCCGTCAGGTTGATGGGATCCGCCACATACAGCGCAGCGCGCTCCGCCACCATCTTGGGGGCCAGGCCCCAGGCGGTAAATTCATCCCACTGGGTAAACATGGGCTGCTGCAAAGCAAACAGCACCCACAAAAAGCAGCTGCCGCCCACAAACAGCAAAAAGCCGGGGCTGAACAGCGCCCGCCGGATAGCCCGCCACCCGGCACGCACCCCAAAATAGACCCCACCGGCCAGCCAGACCGCCATGATGATAAAATGGCCGAACTGCAAAAGCCCCAGCAGGGAAAGCAGATACAGCACCACGGCCGACCCGCACAAGGCGGGCAGCGGCAGCAGGGCGGCATCGAACCGGGTGCATGCCGCCACGCACAGACAGCATGCGGAGAAGAACAGCAAAAACAGCAGGCCGAATACAATCTGCACGGTACAGCACCTCCCGGATTGAAATTAAAAAATAGTAGAGAATCATGTTGATGGACCGCCGCCCGGTGGGCGGCTTAGAAAATTGGGGCAAGGTAGCATATAAAGGCTGATTCTATATTCGCAGACTATCACGCAAAAGCCGCGAAAAACCGCAGATTTGATCGTGCCGCAGGCACACCGCCATTATTCTTTATTCTTTTAACTATTCTCTATTCTTTTAACTATTCTCTCATATACGCGTAAGCCAGCTCACGCGTATACGACGTACACCGGCCCCACAAAGTAGTGCTGGAAGAGCAGCACAGCGCCAAAGACGGCATAGCAGGCGCACAGCGGGGTGATGGCCGCTTCGGCCTTTTCTTCCGTGATGGCGGGGCGGATGGTTTTGCGCAGCAGTACGGCCAGGGCGGGAAGCAATGCCAGCCAGACGCAGAGGAAATACCGCGCCTGCAGCCCCACAATGCGCACCATGCCCACCGGGGTATAGGTGATATACATGGCTGCCATGGCACCGGCGGCGTACACCAGCGCCAGCAGCGCCGCCCCGCCCACGCGGCGGCGGGTGGGGAACGCATCGGCGCGTTTTGGCTGCGCAGCAGCCAGCAGGGCGGCCAACAGCAGCACCAGCGGGCCGGTCAGGTTCAAAAAGCTGATGGGCAGGTCCTTCCAGCCGAACAGGCCGAGCTGCCCAATAAAGAAATCATTCTCTCCCAGGGTCCCCCAGAACGCAGCAATGGTCCGCAGAGGGTTGCGCAGCACAAAGGCCAGCTGTTCACCGCCGTTTACCGTGCTGCCGCCCTGGCGCTCAATGATGGGATAGTTATAGCGGAACACCGTTCCGCACCATTCCGTCAGCAGGGTAACGGCCATAGCACCGCCAAAGCCGCCCAGCGCCCACAGCGGGCGGCGTCCCTTGGCGTGCCATTCCCGTTTTGCCACCAAAAAGATGGGCAGCACCCACAAAAGGTTCAGGTACGGTTTAGCGATATTGACAAAGATGCAGGCGGCGGTGTAAATGCCCGCCGTTTGGGTGTTCCACTCCTTGCGGGTCAGCAGGGCAAGCATCAGGTAATAGCAGCCCAGCAGGGTTGCATCATAGCTCAGTGATGCCCCCATAAAAAGCGACATCGGCAGCAGCATAATGGCCGCAAAGGCCGGGCGGTAACGCTCCGCTTTGGCCAGCGCCAACGCGCACAACAGCGTGTAGGCCAGCAGGCTGACGATGCGCCCGCCATACAGGCAGCCCAGCGCGCCAAAGCCCAGCAGGCGTGCCAACGCCATACCGACCGCACCCGGCAGGAATGGAATGACCAGAAAGCTGACCGGCTCGCTGACTGGGTCCGGCACAGAATCCCGCACATCGTGCGCCAGGTACAGGGCAAAGCTATCCGCCATGCTCTGCACTGCGCCGTCCTTGCCGTATTGCTTCAGGGCATAGCCCGCGGTGTTATAGGCTTTTTTCGCCCCGGTATCGGGGTCGGTGCCCACACCGGCAGAGGTATGCGCATTCACCCATGCACCGGGGAACGCTTCCAGCAGGTATGCCACATCGTCCGGGTAGGTGCGGGAAGCATCAAAATCAAAGTGCCCGGTGGAGATGGCATAGGTGCGCAGGTAATGGTCGGCTTCGTCCGGCGTTTGCAGCGGCGGGTTGGCAAATGCAAACAGCAGCCCGCACAAAAAGATGCACACGGCCCCTTTTGCCGCAAATCCCTTTGCAAACTGCCGCACACAATACCCGGCCAGCAGACATACTTCCAGAAAGGCCGCACACCCTAGTGTAACCACCAGGGGGGACACACGGTTATCCAGCCCAAAGAACACCCGCCAGTAATAGGCCCACAGCACGCCGCACACGGCGGCGCACAGCACAGCCAGCCCCCACCGCACAGCGGCGGGCAGCTTTTGTAATTTTATTGGCATAAAACTCCCTTACAACCGGCCTTACAGAATGTACTGGCCGACCTTGTACTGGTCCAGATTGCCGCGCAGGAACTCAATGGTTTCGGCAAGGCCCTGTTCAAAGGTATACTGCGGTTTCCAATCGGTCAGGGTGCGCAGCTTGGTGGCATCGCCCAGCAGGCGGTTGACCTCGCTCTTTTCGGGGCGCAGGCGCTCGGCTTCGCAGACGATCCTGGCGCTGGGGTTGATCTGGGCAATCAGCTCATTGGCCAAATCGCCGATGGAATGTTCCACGCCGGTGGCAATGTTGATTTCCTGGCCAATGGCGGCATCGCAGTCCGCAATGGCCATAAAGCCGTGGGCGGTGTCCTTAACATAGTTAAAGTCGCGGGTGGGGGTCAGGCTGCCTAGCTTGATCTCCTGCTGGCCGGCCAGCAGCTGGGTGATGATGGTGGGGATGATGGCGCGGCCGCTCTGGCGCGGGCCATAGGTGTTGAAGGGACGCACAATGGAAACCGGCAGGTCAAAGCTGCGGTAAAAGCTTTCAGCCAGGCGGTCCGCGCCGATCTTGGTGGCAGAGTAGGGGCTCTGGCCCTGGAACGGGTGATGCTCGTCAATGGGCACATACTGGGCGGTGCCGTATACTTCGCTGGTGGAAGTAACCATCACGCGCTGGGTGCCCAGCTCACGGGCGGCGTTCAGCACGTTCAGGGTGCCCTTGATGTTGGTATCCACATAGCTGTCCGGGCTGTGGTAGCTGAACGGAATGGCAATCAGGGCCGCCAGATGGAACACGCGTTCCTGCCCGCGCATGGCAGTACGCACGCCGTTGGGGTCACGCACATCGCCCATAAAGATATCCATTTCATTGCGGATTTCCGGGGGCAGGGTATCGATCCAGCCCAGGGAACCAAACGAGTTATACAGGCAGAAAGCACGCACTTTCTCGCCGCTTTTTACCAGCTCTTCGGCCAGATGGCTGCCGATAAAGCCATCGGCACCGGTCACCATAACGGTATGGGACATTGTAAAAACACTCCTTTTTATATGGCAATACCGCCCGCAGGGCAGAACAATCCAATTATTACAAAATAGTATAACCGATTTGCGGCCTGATTTCAACCAATGCCCCGCCCAGTGTGCAAAAAAGTGCCGGGGCTGCCGTGGATAGGGTAGGCCTACATTAAATTTATATAAAGATTATTCCGTTTGTATCAAAGAGTTCGGCAATATGTTATAATTAGGATAAATACAGTGCTGGGCCGCATTCCCTGCCCTGTAGTGGAAAGGAGCCTGTACCCATGCCGCAACGCGAACCTGCCCTGCTTTGGCTGCGGGACTGCGCCCTGACCGCATTGGTCCTTGCGCTGTGTACGCTGACAAGCTGGGTATTTTTCCGGCTGGATTTTGTTTCTTCCAACTATATCCTGACCTATATCCTGGGCGTCATGTATATCAACGTCTTTACATCGGGGTTGGTGTACGGCGTTGTGGCTTCGCTGTTCTCGGTGATGCTGGTCAACTATATGTTCATTGACCCCTTTATGCAGTTCCGCATCCGGTCAGACGACATGGTAACGGCAGTGGTCATGCTCTGCGTTTCGCTGCTCTGCTCCTCGCTGACGGGGCGTATCAAGGTACAGGCCGCCCAAAGCGAGCGCAAAGCCTACGCTTCGCAGGTGCTGCTGGAAGCCAGCCGCAGCCTGTTGGGGGCCGAAGACCCCGACACCATTCTGCGGATAACGGCCACCCAGCTGGGCAAGCTGTTGGAGCGCCCGGTCTGCTTTGCCCCCGCACCGGAGCACATTGCACCGGGAACCCTGATTCTGCCCCCGCCCAGCCAGACGGATTACCGCAGTTGCCCGGCGCTGCATGAATTCAGCACCTATGAGCACAATCTGGCATTATCCATCCTGGATGTGTGTTCCCTGGCGCTGGAAAAAGAAGCCTCCAACCGCACCCGGCGCGAAATTGAGGAAGCCGCCCGCCAGGAACAGCTGTGCGCCAACCTGCTGCGCAGCATCAGCCATGACCTGCGCACCCCGCTGACAAGCATTTCCGGCAACGCGCTGATTTTGACCGAGAAAAATCCCCTGCTGACCGAGGAAAAGCGCCGGGAGCTTTCCGCCGCAATTTATGAGGACGCCAACTGGCTGAACCATCTGGTGGAAAATCTGCTTTCCATCACCCGGATGGAGAACGGCCAGGTAAACCTGCGCATTCAGCCGGAGCTGATTCAAGACATTTTTGACGATGTACTGGCTCATTTAGACCATGACGCTGCCCGCCACACCATTGTGACCAACATGGCGGATGACCTGCTGATGGCCGATATGGACGCCCAGCTGATCGAGCAGGTGCTGGTGAACCTCATCAACAACGCCATCAAATATACCCCCGAACATTCCCGCATCGAGCTTTCCGCCGCGCCGGAGGGCAAATTTGTCCGCATCTGCGTAACGGATAACGGCCCCGGCATCCCGGAAGAAAGCCGGGATAAGCTGTTTGATATGTTTTATACCCTTGGCAAAACCCGCAGCGATGGCCGCCGCGGACTGGGTCTTGGGCTGGCCTTGTGCCGTTCCATTGTTGCCGCCCATGGCGGTGTGATCGATGTACAGAACGCTGCACCGCACGGTGCCTGCTTCCGTTTTACACTCCCGCGAACTGAGGTGACCCTGTATGAATAAACCGCTGATCCTTGTGGTGGAGGATGACCTGGCTGTTGCACGGCTGATCTCCACCACACTGGAAACCCGCAATTATCAGTACCACCGTGTACAGAACGGAGCCGGTGCCCTGTTGGAAGCTGCTTCGGCACGGCCGGATGTAATTTTGCTGGACCTTGGCCTGCCGGATATGGACGGTATTGATGTGATCCGCAAGATTCGCGGGTGGAGCAATGTGCCCATTCTGGTGGTTTCGGCCCGCAGTGATGATACCGACAAAGTATCCGCCCTGGATGCCGGTGCAGATGATTACCTGACCAAGCCGTTTAGCGTGGAGGAGCTTTTGGCCCGGCTGCGCGTGGCGCTGCGCCGTGTGCGGTATGATACTTCCCGCGCAGGTGACCAGGCCAGCATATACGAGAACGGAGAACTGCGCATTGACTATGCCGCAGGCTGTGTGTACCGCGGCGGAACGGAGATTCACCTGACCCCCATTGAGTACAAGCTGATCTGCGTGCTGGCCAAGAACACCGGCAAAGTGCTGACCCACAACTATCTGCTGAACGAAGTCTGGGGCAGCCCGGCTGCATCGGACACACCGTCCCTGCGCGTGTTTATGGCAACGCTGCGCAAAAAAATTGAGGAAGACCCCAGCCACCCCCGCTATATCCAGACCCACATCGGCGTTGGTTACCGCATGATCCGCCAGTAAAGTTTGGGGCAACACCGCACAATTCCCGCCTTGCGGCTTAAGCACCGCTCCGGCAGCTGCG
>ERZ837380.3618-NODE-3618-length-14102-cov-5.277782_pt1 | contig 14102 bp, 16 predicted proteins | sample MGYA00519685_ERZ837380 | MGnify/ENA primary metagenome ERZ837380 (study PRJEB31850, sample SAMEA3708817) | human gut metagenome | biome: human gut; feature: human-associated habitat; material: faeces | place: China | collected 2014 ...
CCCGGAGGGATACCCAGCCGAAAGTCCCGACAGGGCTTCAGTCAGAGCCCTTCCGGCCTGCGCCTAGGGCTTTTGCACCCGGCGGAATCTGCGGCCCCAGGGCAGGGCCAGCAGCAGGCCTGTCAGCGCGCCGGTGAAGACGGCGGCGGGGAGGCGGATATTGTCCCCGGTTTTGGGGGACTGGGGGCTCTGGGCGGTCAGGCACCAGCGCAGCTTTGGCCAGTCTCTCCGGCCCTGAAGGCTCAGGTCCTCCGGAATCGCCAGGCGCAGCTGCAATTGGGTCTCCTCCGGAGAAAACAGGCCCAGGTCTGCCAGACCGGCAAGGGGACCGTCATAGAGAAGCGTCTCCCCCTGAACGGTCAGGCGGATGCCGGAGAGCGCCGGGGTTACGTCCAGGCATTGCAGCACCAGCCGCATTTCCGCCGGGGGGCGGAGGATCACGGTCTCTTCCGGATTTTCCCCGGGACTGATGGCAAGGTAGCTGCCGAACAGATGGTCCATGGGTGTGCTGCCGTCGGCGGCAAAGAGCAGGTCCTTTGTGCCGCCTTCCAAAACCAGGGCGTTTTCCGCACCGGCCCCCAGGGGAAGCGCGGACAGCAGCAAGCCCAAAACCAGAATACAGATCTTTCTGCGCATATTCCATCCCTCCATGCGTTTGTACTGCCGCCAGCATACCACGTTTCCAGCGCCGAATTTGCCGGAAGCGGGGAAAATGAAAAAATTCCGCCCCGGAGCCGAAAAATGAATGGGAAAATGCATATATTCATTTTGAAAGGGAATAATTCAGGTTTTGCCTGAGAAATATACGATTTCTTCGAAAATCATTTATTTTTCTCGTTGACAATTTGGAAAAGCGGGTGTATAGTAGTCGGGAAGTGCTCCACCGGTGGAGCACAAAAGTTCGTAGAGAAAGCACGAAGGGAAGAAAATGAAAATGAAAAAAGCACTTGCGCTTGTGCTGGCAGCCCTGCTGCTGGTATCCATGGCGGCCTGCACGGGTACTGCGCCCGCTGCCACCACCGCCGCTGCCGCTGAGACCACAGCTGCAGCCGAGGCCGAAGCCTCCGAGGCTTCCGCCGAGACCGAATCCGGCAAGACTTATACCGTCGGTATCTGCCAGCTGGTGCAGCACCCTGCACTGGACGCCGCTACCCAGGGCTTCAAGGATGCCCTGACGAAGCGCTGGGCGATGCCGTCTCCTTCAATGAGCAGAACGCCTCCGGCGAGAGCGTCAACTGCGCCACCATCGTCAATGGCCTGGTGGCCTCCCAGGTGGACCTGATCCTGGCCAACGCCACTGCCCCCCTGCAGGCCGCTGCCTCTGCCACTGCCGATATCCCCGTTCTGGGCACCGCCGTGACGGACTACGCCTCCGCCCTGGAAATTGACAACTGGACCGGCACCGTGGGCGGCAATATCTCCGGCACCTCCGACCTGGCTCCTCTGGACCAGCAGGCGGCTATGCTCCAGGAGCTGTTCCCCGATGCCAAGACCGTGGGCCTGCTGTACTGCTCCGCCGAGTCCAACAGCAAGTACCAGGTGGATATGATCCGGGGCTATCTGGAGCAGGCGGGTCTGACCTGTGAGGAGTACGCCTTCACTGATACCAACGACGTGGCTTCCGTGACCCAGAAGGCCTGCGATTCCAGCGACGTGATCTACATCCCCACCGATAACACCGCCGCCTCCAACACCGAGGCCATCGCCAATGTGGTTCTGCCTGCGGGCGTTCCCGTCATTGCCGGCGAAGAGGGCATCTGCCAGGGCTGCGGCGTGGCGACCCTGTCCATCAGCTACTATGATCTGGGCTATGCCACCGGCAAGATGGCCGTCAAGATCCTGACCGGCGAGGCCGACATTTCCACAATGCCTGTGGAGTATGCACCCCAGGTCACCAAGAAGTACAACGCAGCCAACTGCGAGACCCTGGGCGTCACCGTTCCCGATGACTACGCAGCCGTCGAGGGCTGATACAATGGAATAGAATACAGGGACAGGGCCCTTTCGCCCTGCCCCTGTGTTGCAATTTTTAGAAAGATTTGAGGTAACAAGCCTATGTTTTTCTCCTCCCTTTTGAATGCCGCGCCCGGCGCCATTGCCCAGGGAATGCTCTGGGGCATTATGGCCATTGGCGTGTACATTACCTATCGCATTCTGGATGTGGCGGACCTGACCGTAGACGGCAGCCTGGCCACCGGCGGCGCGGTGTGCATTATGCTCATGCGTTCCGGCTGCAACCCCTGGATCGCCCTGCTGTGTGCGTTCCTGGTGGGCATGCTGGCGGGCATGGTTACGGGCCTGCTGCACACCCGCTGCGGCATTCCGGCCATTCTGGCGGGCATTCTGACCCAGCTGGCCCTGTACTCCGTGAACCTGCGGATCATGGGCAGCAAGTCCAACCAGCCCATTTCCGTGGACAAGTACAATCTGGTGGTATCCCAGCGGTTTGTGAAGGAGCTGTCTGCGCGGAATCCCCTGATTCCCGCAGTCGTCACATTGGCGGTGCTCATTGGCATTCTGTATTGGTTCTTCGGCACGGAGTATGGCTCCGGTCTGCGGGCCACCGGCGCCAACCGCCGCATGGCCAGCGCCCAGGGTATTGACACCCGGGTCACCGTCACCGTGGGCCTGATGCTCTCCAATGGCCTGGTGGCCCTGTCCGGCGCGCTGCTGGCCCAGTATCAGGGCGCGGTGGATGTGAATATGGGCCGGGGCGCCATCGTCATCGGTCTGGCCGCCGTCATCATCGGCGAGGTGCTGCTGGATAAGATTTTTAGAAACTTTGCCCTGAAGCTCTGCTCCGTGGTGGTGGGCGCGGTGATCTACTATCTGGTGCTGCAAATCGTTTTGCAGCTGGGCTTGAATACCAACGATCTGAAGCTCTTTACCGCGGCCATTGTGGCCCTGTTCCTGTCCATTCCCTATTGGAAGAACAGTATTCATGTGAAGAAAGAGAAGGGAGGTGCCCGGAATGCTTGAGATCAAAAACGTCAGCAAGACCTTTAACCCCGGCACGGTGAATGCCAAAACGGCTCTGAACGGCCTGAACCTGACCCTGAACGACGGGGATTTTGTCACCGTTATCGGCGGCAACGGCGCGGGCAAATCCACCATGCTGAACGCCGTGGCGGGCACCATCCAGGTGGATACGGGCTCCATCGTTCTCGACGGCCGGGACATCACCCGTCTGCCGGAATTCAAGCGGGCGGCCTACCTGGGCCGGGTGTTCCAAGACCCTATGATGGGCACGGCTGCCACCATGCAGATCGAGGAAAATCTGGCTCTGGCAGACCGCCGGGGCAAGCGCCGCACCCTGCACCCGGGCATTACCCAGGCGGACCGGGAGCGCTATATCGAGCAGCTGAAAATCCTGGACTTGGGACTGGAAAACCGGATGACCGCCAAGGTGGGCCTGCTGTCCGGCGGCCAGCGCCAGGCTCTGACGCTGCTGATGGCCACCCTGCAAAAGCCGGAGCTGCTGCTGCTGGATGAGCACACCGCCGCCCTGGACCCCAAGACCGCCGCCAAGGTTCTGGAGGCCACGCAGCGCATTGTGGAGAAGAACCGCCTGACCACCATGATGATCACTCACAATATGCGCGACGCCATTACCTATGGCAACCGCCTGATCATGATGTACGAGGGCCACGTGGCCGTGGACGTTTCCGGCGAGGAGAAGAGGCACCTGACCGTTGAGCAGCTGCTGGAGCTTTTCAGCAAGGCCTCCGGCTCCGACGAGGCCGACGACAAGCTGCTGCTGTCCTGATCTTCTTTTTATGATACCCCAAAGTTATCAACAGAGTGAATCAAGCGAGACCTCTCCGGAGGCCTCGCCTTTTTGTGCGGCCCTTTCTATGCAAATATGCATAGTTATATGAATAATATACGCTGTATACGGAATGCTGAAATATGCAGATATACGGAAAATTATGAATAAAACATATAATTATGCAAATATGCAAGAAAAAATGAATGAGATATACAAAACATACATAAGATACGCTGCAAAAAGAATTCCGATTTGTATGTTTTATCAATTGAAATTGCATAATATTCGCGCTATAATACAGCCATCAATCAACCCCCGGAGAAAAGGAGTCAATGAAAATGAAAAAGACCGTTAGCTTTATCCTCGCCGCACTGATGCTGGCCGCTATGCTGGTTGGCTGCGGCAGCACCACCTCCACTTCCACCACCGCAGCCGCTGCCGACACCACCGCCGCAGAGGAAACCGCCGCAGCGGCCGAGATCAAGACCGTTACTCCCGGCGTCCTGACCGTCGCCACCTCTCCCGACTTCGCCCCCATGGAGTTCACCGACCCCACCAAGCAGGGCCAGGATATGTACGTCGGCTTCGATGTGACTCTGGCAAAGTACATTGCCGAGAGCTTGGGCCTGGAGCTGCAGATCATGCCCATGAGCTTCGACGCCTGCCAGACCGCCGTTTACGCCGGCACCGTGGATATGACCATCTCCGGTTTCAGCTGGACCGAAGAGCGGACCCAGAACTACAACATCTCCAACTACTACCACGCCGGTGACAACGAAGACGAGCAGGTCCTGATCACCCTGGCCTCCAACGGCGACAAGTTCGCCACTGCCGACGGCCTGAAGGGCGCCAAGATCGGCGCACAGAACGCCTCTCTGCAGCAGTCCTTGGCCACCGAGCAGCTGCCCGACAGCGAGCTCACCCTCTTCACCGACCTGGGCACCGGCGTGCTGCAGCTGAAGAACGGCGACTTTGACTGCATCGCAGTGGCCAAAGGCAACGGCGAAGCCATCATCGCCAACAACCCCGACATTGCCATGTCCGGCTTCAAGTTCGTGGTTGACGAGAAGTACACCGGCAACGTGGTCCTGCTCCAGAAGGGCAACGATGCGCTGACCGAGGCCGTCAACGAGGCCCTTGCTTCCTCCAAGGACCAGTGGAACACCTGGTATGAAGAGGCCAAGGCCATCTCCGGCATTGAGGTCTCCTACGACGACAACGGCAACGTTGCCAACTAATTACGGAAACGAAAAACCGTTGCGAACCGGTGGCCAAAGCCACTGGTTCGCAGCGGTATGTCCGGAAAGAATCCCATAAAACGGATGCTTTCCTTTTGAACGCAGCGCTGCCGCGCTGAAAAGAGAAGCATCCTGCGAGCACCCCCTGCTCTTGAAAAATGCACGAATGATGCTATAATGATTTGAAAGGAATTTAGAAAGATGGATTTTAGTTTGTTCTTGCCGAATATGGCAAAGATTTGGAGCCAGTATTGGAAGCTCTTCCTGTTCACCGGCCTGAAAAACACCCTGATTCTGACCTTTATCTCCGTGGCCCTGGGCACCGTTCTGGGCACCCTGGTTGCCATGCTGAAGATGTCCAAGTCCAAGATCCTCCGCTTCATCGCCTCCGTCTATGTAGAGGTCCTGCGGGGCACCCCCATTCTGCTGCAGCTGTATGTGTTCTATTTCGTGCTGCCCAACATCTTCAAATTCATGAAGCTCAGCCAGTTCATGTGGGTTTCCATCTCTTTGTGTATCAATTCCTCTGCCTATGTGTCCGAGGTCATCCGTTCCGGCATTCAGGCCGTGGACAAGGGCCAGACCGAGGCCGCCCGGTCCTTAGGCCTCAGCGAGGGCCAGACCATGGTGAAGATCATCCTGCCCCAGGCCGTGCGCAATATTCTGCCGGCTCTGGGCAATGAGTTCATCATGATGCTGAAGGAGACCTCTCTGGCCTCTACCTTCTTCCTGGGCGATATCATGACCTCTTACCTGGTGGTCAAGGGCGTGTCCTATCTGACCCTGGAGCCTCTGACCATCGTTGCCATTATCTACCTGTGCGTGACCTATCCTCTGAGCAAAATCGTGGACCGCTTCGGCAAGAAGATGGCAAACCCCAACAGCTACCGCAGCCACAAGGCGAAAAAGGAAGGAACTGTTTAATTATGGAAATGATCAAAACCGTTGATTTGCATAAGAGCTATGGCGAGCTGCACGTCCTCAAAGGCGTGAACCAGACCATTGAAAAGGGCGAGGTGGTCTCCATCATCGGCCCCTCCGGCGGCGGCAAGAGCACCTTTTTGCGGTGCCTGAACCTGCTGGAAAAGCCTGAGAGCGGCAAAATCTACTTCGAGGGTGACGAGATCACCGGCAACCTGACCAAGGAGGAAAAGCAGCTCATCAAGGAGGGAAAGCTCCCCAAGCCCGGCAAGGTGAACATCGATCTTCACCGGCAGAAGATGGGCATGGTGTTCCAGCACTTCAATGTGTTCCCCCACCTGACGGTAGCCCAGAATATCACCCTGGCGCCCAAGATGCTCAAGGGCAAGAGCGAGGCCGAGGCCAGCCAGATGGCAAAGGACCTGCTCTCCCGGGTCGGACTGCTGGACAAGTACGATGAAATGCCCGGCAACCTCTCCGGCGGCCAGAAGCAGCGGCTTGCCATTGTCCGGGCGCTGGCTATGGAGCCGGACGTAATGCTCTTCGATGAGCCCACCTCCGCCCTTGACCCCGAGATGGTGGGCGAGGTGCTGGATGTCATCAAGGGCCTGGTGGATACGGGCATGACCAGCGTCATCGTTACCCACGAGATGCGCTTTGCCCGGGAGGTTTCCGATCGGGTGCTGTTTATGGCCGAGGGCAACATTTTGGAGCAGGGTGCCCCGGAGCAGATTTTCAACAATCCCACTCATCCCCGGCTCCAGGACTTCCTGAAGAAGGTGCTGTAATATGAGCAAGCAGGAGCTTTACCAGACCGTTGAAGCGAAAAAAGAGGAAATTCTCACCCTCAGTGACAAGATATGGGAATATGCCGAGCTGTCCATGCTGGAAATCAAGTCCACTGCCGCCTATGTGGCCCTGCTGAAGCAGGAGGACTTCCGGGTGGAAGAGAACCTCTGCGGTATTCCTACGGCCTTTTCCGGAACCTACGGCTCCGGCAGCCCGAAAATCGGCATTCTGGCGGAATATGACGCCCTGTCCGGCCTGTCCCAGGCCCCCGGTGTGACCGAAAAGCAGCCCCTCTGCGAGGGCGGCAGCGGCCAGGGCTGCGGCCACAATCTGCTGGGCGCGGCGAGCCTCAGTGCGGCCATTGCCATCAAAGACCAAATCGCCGCCGGAAAGCTCCACGGTACGGTCGTCTTCTATGGCTGTCCCGGAGAAGAGGGCTGCGCCGGCAAGACCTTTATGGCCAGAGACGGTCTGTTCCGGGACCTGGATGCCGCCATCACCTGGCACCCCGGCTACACCAATGAGGTCACCACCGGCTCCAATGCTGCCTGCCTGCAGATGGTCTATGAGTTCGCGGGCACCGCTGCCCACGCCGCAGGCAACCCCTGGGAGGGCCGTTCCGCCCTGGACGGCGCGGAGCTGATGAATATAGGCGTTCAGTTCCTGCGGGAGCATATGGAGCCCAAGAGTTCTATCCACTATTCCATCGCCGATGCCGGGGGCATTTCCCCCAATGTAGTGCAGCCCACGGCGAAGCTCATCTATATGGTCCGGGCGGAGACCGTCCGCAAGGCCAAGGCCCTGCTGGCCCGGGTCAATGACATTGCCAAGGGCGCGGCCCTCATGACCGGCACCACCGTCACCTGGCACCAGCTGGACGGCACCTCCGATACCCTGTCCAATACCGTCCTGGAGCAGCTGCTCTACGACAATCTGGTGGAAGCTCCCCTGCCGGAGTATACCCAGCAGGAGTGGGACTTCGCGGCCAAGCTTCGCGAGACCTACCCCCACGATGGCCTGCCCGGCCACAGCACGGAAACTAACCCCGTGCTCAAAAAGCAGATCATTCAGCTGTCCGACCATGGAAATAAGGCCATCAACGACTTTGTGGTGCCCTATTATCCTGCCTATTCCTATAGCCCCGGCTCTACGGATGTGGGCGACGTCAGCTGGCTGACCCCCACCGCCCAGTTCAATACGGCCACCTGGCCTTCCCAGGTCCCCGGCCACAGCTGGCAGGTGGTTGCCGCCGGCAAGACCGGCATGGCCCACAAGGGCCTGCTGTACGCCGCTAAAGTCCTGGCCGGTGCTGCCATGGACCTGATGGAGAAGCCGGAGATCCTGAAAGCCGCACGGGAGGAGTTCAACGAGAACGCCGCGGCGGGGTACGATTGCCCCATTGGCCCGGAAGTGAAGCCCAGCGCCCAGTAAATATGTGGCCGCCCCAGAAATCCTGGAAAACGGGATTTCTGGGGCGGATTTGTTTCATCTTTCGGAATCCTCTATACCAAAACCCGCAGGCTACTCTCTCGAAGGGTGGGGATAGGGCAGTTTGATGGACACGGGGAAAACTCTCTAGACGGCAACAACGGCCTGGACAAGCGCCCGAGCCGTTGTTGCGTTACTCATTAGCTTGGATAAGGCACGGTCACATCAGTTACCCGGCCCTTTCCATCAATAATCATATTATCTGGGACCTGGCTACGACATGTGAATGTCAGATAGTATCTGGAGCCTTGCTGGATGCTTTTGTATGTGTATGTCGTTGTTGTGTCCGTTGCTGCAACGTAGATGGTGTCAATCCATATTCCAGTATGACCTTCCAACCTGTATAAGGCAACCTCTATTTCTTGATCGCTATCTGTCGGTGCGGAGAATATGGGATCGTAATACTCGGAATGTTTTGTAGTATCCCGCATCCATGCGGAAATTGTCAACTTGATTGTGTCAGAGTTTGCATCAAAATAACTGGATGTCATGTAATTTTCAACGGAAAAATGGAATTTGCCTTTGGCAGTCATCCGTGACGGATCACTTTCAAATACGAAGCTATTCCGATTCACTTCTTTTCTGGCAGGTTCTTCTGCAAGAACATTTAGCGGCATACACACAAGAAGAACGAGACAGACACAAATACATACCAGTCTTTTAGTAAATTGCATTTATTATCCTCCATTTCTTTTTACGAGCTTAATCGACCCCTGTGATCCCGATAAATTCGGTTTCAGAAATCTGATCAACAAGTCCTCCATCCAGCCACAAATGATACACGCCTGAATCTTTTTCAAAGAAAATGTGGTAATACTCATGACGGGAATTTTCGTCGTCCTGTACACATAGATGAATATCCACAATAGGATGTTTATCGCCCCATAAAGAAGTTACCTGCTCCATTCGTTTATTTCCGTAGAAACGTTGGCGTAAATATCGAAAGATATTTGAACTGTTTTCGTCCTTTAAGTCCTTTAGTTTCAGTTTAGTTATCTCAATACCACCGACCATTTTGCTTTTTTCTGCCTCGTAAATCGAACAATTCGAATCGGTTATGTCGGAAATAATATAGCCTTTTGGCACCTTAAACGTAAAATCTCCTTTATCTGGGACGACTGTTTGATCAAAACACCCGCATAGGACGAAAACAGAGAGAAGCAGGAATATAGTCATTTCTTTTACATGGTAACGATGTACATCCAACATTTTGTGCTCCAAATTTTAAAAAGATTGATAGATATTGACAATATGTATCTTAAGGAAAATTACCGAGATGAGAACAGTAGCACTACTCACACGTCCCTGAAGCCGATGCGGTATCCAACGCATTCCCGTTGATCGTTACATCCGCAGTCAGCTTGTAGGAGCTGCCCGAACTGACAGTTTTTGTTTTGCTGAAATTCAGGTAGCCAGTCCCGGATGCGTGCCAGGTTGTGATACATTTGCTTCCCTGCCAGAGCTTGGCGGTCAAGGCGATACTGTCTGTGGTTTTGTTTCCTGAAATATACACAGAGCAAGTAGCGGTTGTGCTGTCAAAACTTAGGCTGGGGTACACTCTGGAAGTTCGCGGGGAAGCTGCTTGTGCGGAAACGGGAATCAGAAGCGCAATGAGCAGCAGAATAGCGCTGATGGATTTTTTCATGATAATCACCTCCTTCGAATCCCTTCATATACCAATACGTTCGAGGAGGCTGATTTTGGACACCTGAAAATTATTTTTTTACAATATTTTCTGCGATTCGAATTAATTCAGAACTGCCGCATCGACAGGAGATGGCATAGAGCGTACCTTGCATACTGTCCTGCCATACGATACTACTCGTTTCATCAGTGCTTTGCGCAATAAAAAGTTTGGCGGGAGTGGTATTGACGGAGGCAGTTTGCTCGATGGCACTCTGAGGGAAAAGGTATAATTCTGTGTTTTCCGGTGCGGTAGAATAGGTAAAATCAAGGATGAATCCGTCAGTATTTGTATAGAGCACAGATTCGCCCCCCGGAATCTTGATCCGTTCCTGTGCCACGTATCCCTCTGGGACCCATCCCAGGTCAAAGTGCAATTCTTCCTGCGCTTCGACCTCACCCGCAAAAAAGAACCGAGAAAAAGTAATGTGGCACTCTTCCAACCATCCGATAAAGGCCTCCCTGGCCTTTACATCGACGGCCAAGACGGAACTGAAAAACAGAAGAAACACAATGGCGACAGATGCGGCCCGGGATAAGACAAATCGATAAGGGTGATTTGTTTTGAAGATCAGGCGCTTCATCTTCTTTTCGAACTGTGGGCTGAATGTGTAGCTGTATGCTTCCGTGGCAGGGAGACTGGCGCATAGAGCGGTTATATATTCTTCGGCAATCTGTTTGATGATATCATCATTCATAAAATCACTCCATTCTCTTTGCAGATCGTAAGCAGCTTTTGCTTTGCCCGCTGGTCCAGTTTGACGGCATTGACTTCGGAAATGTGCAGTTCCTTGGCTAGTTCCTTTGTAGAGAAGCCGTAATAGTATTTAAGAAGAATGACCTGTCGATAGCGCTCCGGCAATTGCTCCATACAATCGGTGAAGATACTTTTACTTTCCGGGTCTATGGGGACGGCTGGGGCGTCCTCAATGGCTAATTCGGAACAGTGGCGCTGCTTGCGGAGAATGTCCACGGCTTTGTGCTCTGTAATGGTCACAACGTAGCCTTTTGTTTTCAGACAAACCGGATCTTCGATTTCGGAGATCCGTTCAGCAATCGAAACAAAAGCATTGTGAACGGCGTCCTCTATATCCAGCGGATTCTTTAAAAGCTGGCTGGCTACATAGTACATAAGATTCTGATATTCCCAATATATCTTTTCAAATTTTGATTGATCATCTGCGGAGTCAATCATAGACAAATAAACGAGCACAACCGACCACCTCTTTTTTTATGCACCAAAAACATAGCATAGTTTCCTGAAAAATGCAAGTATAGCTGTAAGTACCAGGCAAGGAAGAACGATAAGGTATAGAACCCCCTATCCCCGGGCACCCTACCGAAGAGGTGAAGAGAATGTACTTCGGCGAGGTCACCGATCCAAATATCCGGCATATTTTCCGGGATGCCGGGGACTTTATCGTCCGTCCCTTGAAATGCGGAAAATTCACCCTCTATGCCTATGCCATCGACGGCCTGACCTCTGGGGCGGATACCTCGGAGTATGTGATAAAGCCCATTACGGATAATCTGCGGGGGGATACCGTCCAGGCGCTCTATACATCGGCCCTCCGGGGGCGCGTTTATAACAGCGTGGCGGACCCCTGCAAGGACCTGGACACCGTGGCCCGGAAGCTGGTCAACGGTTTCTGCGTCATTCTCTTCCCCGGGGCCGGGGCCATTGCCTTTGAGGTTAAAACCGGGGAGAAGCGGGGCATCTCCGCCCCGGAGGTGGAGAATACCGTCAAGGGGCCCAAGGATGCCTTCGTGGAGACGGTTCGGTCCAATACCAGCCTCATCCGCCGCCATCTGCGCACCCCGGCCCTGCGGCTTTGGGAGACCCAGGTGGGCCGCAGAAGTCTGACCAATGTGACCGTGGCCTACATTGACGGCCTGACGGACCCTCGCCTGGTGGAGCGGATGCAGCATCGCCTGGAGAAGATCAATGTGGACGGCTTCCTGGCTCCCTCCGCTGTGGAGGAGTATGTCACCGGGTCCCGGAAGACGGCCTTTCCCCTGATTCAATACACGGAGCGGGCGGATAAATTCTGCGCCGGGCTCCTGGAGGGCCGGGTGGGACTGCTGGTGGACGGCTTGCCCCTGGGCTATCTGGCCCCGGCGGACCTGGGCTACCTGATGGAGAGCCCGGAGGACTGGAGCCGGGACTACCTCAGCGCCTCCTTCCTGCGGATTTTGCGCTATGGGGCCTTGATCCTGGGACTGCTGCTGCCGGGGCTGTATATCGCCTTGGCGGTGTTTCATCAGGAGATGATCCCCTTGCCCCTGCTGCGGGCCATCGTTGAGAGCAAAAAGAATGTGCCTTTTTCTACGGCGGCAGAGGTGGTGAGCCTGCTGCTGGCCTTTGAGCTGTTGCAGGAGTCCGGCATTCATCTGCCTCAGGCCGTTGGTCAATCCGTCTCCACCATCGGCGGCATTGTGGTGGGCACGGCGGCGGTGGATGCGGGGCTGGTGTCCCCGGCGGCGCTGATCGCGGTGAGCATTGCGGGGGTCTGCGGCTTTGTGCTGCCCAATCGGGACTTGGCGGAGGCCCTGCGGCTGTGGCGGCTTGGGTTTGCACTGATCGCCGCCGTGGCGGGGCTCTTTGGCCTGACGGCTGGATTTATCGTCCTGGTGGGGCATCTGGCGGGGCTGCAATGTCTGGAGGTGCCCTATCTGGCACCCTTCCACAAGGGGCAGGCCAATGTGCTGCGGGACCGCATGGTCACGGACAAATTCCGGGATTCTCTGCTGCATCCGGAGGATAGGAGAAAGCAGGTATGAAAAAATGGATTTGGCTGGCAGCGCTGGCTTTGCTTCTGCTGCCTCAGCGGGGCACAGAGGTTGGGAAACTGCTGCCTGTGGAAACACTGTTGATTGAAAAACAGGTGGGGCAGTATCGGGTGTCCGCAGATACGGGCAGTGCGGGCCGGGGGGACAGCCTGGAAAAGGCTGTGGATGCGCTGCGGGCGGAAGCGCCGGGAATCCTGTTCCTGGATACGGCAGACTACGTGCTCCTGACAGGGGAAGCGGAGGACTGCATGGAAAAGCTGCAGGACTATGTGCGGCCGGGAACCCGGGTGTACAAATTGGAGGGCATGGTGGAGCTTTCGGAAATCGGCCCCTTTTTGAAGACACACGGCCCGGATGCACCGCTGTATCGCCTACAAAAGAGGGAGCTGCAGCTCCCAAAATTGACAGCAGAGGGGGAGAAGCTGCGTTTTGAAGGGCAGTGAGGAGAAAAACGGAATCCCGGAAGCTGCACTGGCGGGGCTCGCCCGGACCGCAGCGGGTGCCGGCTGGCCGGGGGTTCTGGTCGTCAGCGCAGGTGCGGTGCTGCTTCGAAGACTGCGGGGAAATGCGTGCGTACCCAGATGGCTCCGGGCGGTGCAGGCCCTGTTTGGCGCTTTTGTACTGTGCCAGGCGCTGACCTGGGCGGGCGCAAGCTGGCAGGGCGCGGGGAACGGAATGTGGATCGGGCTGATTTTGCTGGGTCTTGCTCTTTGGCTGGCGCACAAGGGGCCGGAGGCAGTACAGGCGGCTTCCGGCGTGCTGGGCCTGGCGGAGGCGGGGCTGCTGGCGGCGGTGATGCTGGGTAGTCTCCGCCAGATTCGGCCGGAAAATCTGCTGCCGGGAGTTGGGCTTCCGGATGGATGGCTGCTGGTGGCGCTTCTGCTGCCGGGGGGCGGGCGGCGGCAGGGCTGGCTGTGGGCGCTTGCCTTTTGCCTAACGGCAGCGGGTGTCGGGTGGGTCGGGGAGAATGCGTTTTTGCTTTTGAGCCGTAGTACTTCCGGGATGGGTTCCGTCCGGCGGCTGGAAAGTCTGGCTGCGGAGGGACTGGCGCTGGGCTTTTTCCTGATGATGACGCAGCTGCTCTCCCAGGAGCACCCGGGGGACCGCATCTGGTCCGCTGCATTGGCCGCAGCACTTTTTCTGGGAGGATTCCGCATAAATGGCTGGCTCGCGGCCCTGTGCGCGGCAACGGCATGGTATTTCCTGCCGACAATGTGTGGAAAAAGGAAAATAAAGGATAAAAATAGTAAATAAGATGCACATCCGACAGAAAGGAAAAGAAAAATGATAAAGTAGCGAAAAAGTGCTTGACAAATTCTTCAATTAGTGTTAATATCATGAAGCTTTCTGCGAGACACCTTGATGAAAGCGGCTGTACCTTGTAAATTGAATAACGTAAAGACAAACTAGAACACCTTGGACAA
>ERZ837380.3635-NODE-3635-length-14050-cov-3.736620_pt1 | contig 14050 bp, 9 predicted proteins | sample MGYA00519685_ERZ837380 | MGnify/ENA primary metagenome ERZ837380 (study PRJEB31850, sample SAMEA3708817) | human gut metagenome | biome: human gut; feature: human-associated habitat; material: faeces | place: China | collected 2014 ...
CAATGTTAATTGAAGAAAGGTATAAGGATGAAGATACCGGTTCAGACGGCGTAAATTCACTTCCTAAACTTGAGTTATCTTATTCAGCCGGTGTCTGTTTTTTCTTATCAAAGCAAGCAAAAAGGACAATTATCAACTTGGAGATAAAGAATTTACCACCAAATTTGATTTAAATAGGCTATAAATAGTAATATGGAAAAAGTGAAAATCGGAGAAAACTCCAGAAAAGTATGACGAATACTTATACATGCAAGAAAAGTCTCTGTGAAAGAACTTTGCAGCTTGACCTGCCTGAATATAGACGATGTAATGCTTGCTGTCGGATGGTTGGCAAAAGAGAACAGTTCTTTTTATCGAAAAGAAAGCAGATTCTTTTTATGTCAGCGACGGTTCTGAGTATTACTTCTGCTTCGGATAGGACATGCAGATGAAAGAACGAGGGTGTGTCGAAACTCGTATTCACCACAGATTGCTCTGTGGTGAGTCATGACACACTCTCGTCGTTCTTTATTCTCCTTTTGCCTTCATCAGTTTCCCGGCTTTGAGGTCAATGTAGTAAAGCATTCCCCGGGCTATCTCCATGCGCCCGATCTCCTTACCCGGAAACTCGGCCAGCACTCCGAGCAGGTCTCCTGTCTCCGGATCATAACGCTGTATTTTCCCACTCTTCTGTACCGACATCAGTAATTCGCCTCCGTAGGCAAGCAGTCCGAGCGGTTGAATATCATCGTACTTAAACACGGCATCGGAAGTGATATGTGTCTCTTCACCGAACACGATCTCCATTTTCGACGGAGTGAACACTTGCACACTCTTGTTGTACCAGTCGGTCAGATACATACGCCCGTCATACTCTGCCATACCATGGATACGGGCCTGATAGTCATATCCGACTCCTTCGGGCACTTTCACCTTTCCGATCCAGGGAACCCGGAACGCAGGTTCGGTAACGGCTTCATAAATCCAATAGCCGCGAATGGTATTTTTATCACGCACCATCAGTCTCTCGCCACACTCACGAAGTCCGTAGCAATGGGTCATGCTATAAATATCGTCTCCCCACTTTCCGTCTGAACGCCCGATGGCATTGACAAACTGAAGGGTGCGACGGTCAAAAATATTAATACGGGAGTTGTACATACCCACAAAGATATAACGGTCAGAAACAGCCATGTCGCCTATCTCGGCATTAAAGGTCTCTTTGACACCTTTCCGTACCCATGAATCGATACGTCCGATCAGTTCGCCTGTCGTCAGGTTCAGCAATAGCACGGAACGGTCGGCGGCATTGGTATTGGCAACAAACAAAGTGTCCCCCTTGACCCGTACGGACCGGGGAGTGAAATTGGCCGGAAGCACTCCGGGAACAACCACTTCGCCGGCATCTGTAAAGGTGGTGTAAACCGGCTCTTGGGGAGAAGTACTGCCCTTATCCGAAGGTTCTTCGTCCTTGGAACAGGATATACACAGGGCAGATATCAATAATAACAGATATAAAAATTTCAAATTCATGCTTGATTGTTTTCTCACCACAGACGACACAGAAAGTTTTCTTCTCTTAAACCGTCATCCGGATATAGAGGAGTATACAAACCTGCATAATCTGCAGCGAATCGTAATTATTCATTTTTTTAGTCCAGCTCGGATATTTCAACAAACATAACTTTCCCCTGTATCAGCCGGGGAGCATTGGCATTGCGCCCTGCAAGATAGAATGTATCATTATGGAAAAAGAGGCGTCCGGGAGTTCCCAGCCCCACTCCTCCGGCAAAGGATGAATAAGAGCCGAGCTCTTTCCCGGTACGGAGGTCTACTCTCACGATGCGGTTATTTGCGCAGACAACATACATTTCGTTCTGAAAGAATCCCATACTGAGCGGTTTGTTCGGCATGCGGTAAGAGCGCAAAAAGCGTACCGGCTCTCCCTTGACCGCCACGGTGGCGGGATCGATCACCAGGATGCGTGAGGTTTCGTAGTCGGACACATAGATCAAGCCTTCATGCCGCGCAACGGACTCAAGATTAAAACCGTTATTAGAAGACGTACTGTCCGTATTCTGAGCAAAGACAGGAACCTTAAAACGATTTTCAGGCGTACAATCTGAAATCTGCACCACTTTAATCTTCTGTTTGTCACGGATGAACAATTTATCACCAGCCACTTCGGCCGCTTCGCATTGCAACAGAGAACTCGACTGCCATCCGGTACGCCCGATGGTGGTCACATACGAATAATCGTTCCGTCGGAACAGGTCGATCCGGGACGAACGGTTCACCACAAAGATGTAATCGCTGCTGACCGCCACATCCATCACCTGATTGTCGAACTTCTCGTTTTTCCCGTTGTAGGTCCAGCCGGTCAGCGAATAAAGCAACTCCCCGGTCGAAGCGCGTACCACCCACACACCGTCAGAACCTTCGGCACGGTTGGCAATGAAAAGAGTATCGCCCGAACGCCGCATTCCCACCGGATTGTAATTTTGGGTCCCCACTCCGACAAAGGCGGCATCCAGCTCTTTATCGAAAGTCAATGTAAGGATGGAGTCAGTCGTGAAACTGAATCCGGGGGCACTATTTTTATCGCATGCGGCAAAGGTGAGCAGCAGGACTGCCAGTACCGTCAGTATATTATGTCTCTTCATCATAGCTCTATGTCGGGATTGTCGGCATCATTGATGCCGGGATTATAATCATTGTAACTCTTAAAGGGATTGATGATATAAGGCAGCATGCGGTGCTTCATCATGTAGCGATACACTTTCGGTACTATTTCATCGGGCACCGACCCGTAACACAGGCTGCTGGAATGACCATAGCCCAGACAGTGCCCTAGCTCGTGAATCCAGACATGAAGCACCCAGTTGCAATCGATTGCCACCCGGTTCTGGTAGAAGAATCCGGCCAGATATTCTTCACGCAATCCCAAAGCATTTCCTCCACCGAGCCCGGCGATACCGGAACCGGTAACCACTCCGAACACAAGACTTTGTTTATTGAGAATCGAATTCAGTAGCCCTTCACGGTCGATCTCCTTTCCTGCATCATTGTGAATGCTACCTTTGTAGTTCATCAATGAATCACGAAAAATTTCGGAACTGAACATGACAGCCATATTCACCGCCGATGTGGCATAGTAGCGGGCTGCATTTGCTGTCATGACTCCCCAGTTTCCACTGCCGTACTTTCCCATCTGGATACGGGTTTTCATCTTGATGGTCTTCAGCATATCGAATACGGAGTCGTTGCACGAAAGCAGCAATTCATACTGGTCGGGCGACAGTAGTGCCAGATTATTCACACGGACAGGCTTTCCACTCTTCGAAGCATAGACGACCTCTCCCATTTTCAATGGAGAATCAAGTTTGATGTTATAAAAACCGGGGACTTCCTCAAATTGCATCAATTGGATGGTGTCACGCAAATGGGGCATCGTCAGCCAAAGGGAGACTTCCTTGAAATCGTGCGCCATGCCGTTGAACAGCCGGAGCTTTCCATCCGCCATCGAAACATTAAAGGGGTTATTCACATAGAAGGCACGATCGGCGGAAACAATCTCGTCCACGCTTTCGCCATCTTCAAACATCTGTTCTCCCTGATCGAGAAACTCTTGTGCCGTCATCTTCGTCAAAGCAGGCGGAGTGCCAAAAGCATCGAGAATATCGGCTGTATCATCATCCTGACAGGCACACAGCGAGAATGCCAGAAGCGAGATACACAGAATTTGCTTTCTGTTCATAGTGTAGGGTTTATTCATTTTGAGGGCGCAAAGATAATATAAAAAATATTTTTCCCACAAAAAGATTCTTCCTGATAATCGGAGCGAAACATCGCTAATCGCATACCCGATTACCACACAGGCTTTTGGGCAGAAACGGTTTATAATAAAAAAACGGCCGATCTGCCAAATCCATAAATGATTCTTTGTAAATTTGCACATAGTTATTAGATAAACATTATGAAGAAACTCTTTTTATGGGCACTGTCAGCTTTGTTAACCCTTCCGGCAGCGACTCAAGACTTCGTCCCCGAAGCCTCGTTTTACGGCGAAAACTACTGGACACCCGACACACTGGGTAACCATCGCGCCATTGTTTCCGTGAACACTCCCGCCTCCGTAGCGGAAGCTTATATCCCCTGGCGCAGATGTGACGCCAATCCCGAACAAAAAGGGATTATTGTGATCAATGCATCTACCGGCAAAGCGGTAGACAATGTACTTCCGGTGGAAATCAACCGTGAATACGGACGCATCCGATTTGACGCAAGCGGAAATGCCGGAGATTATTATGTGTACTACCTCCCCTACCACACCTCGGGAGGGCCCTATCCGAAAGTAAACTATCCTCAGCAACCGGATAAGGCGGATCCGCAATGGAAAGCAACCTGTAAAGCCACTCCGGCCGGAAAGGCGGTACAAGCCAAGCTGGTACGTTTCGAATCGCTGGGCAGTTTCAACAGCTTCTATCCGATGGAAATCATCGCCACAGCACAGGAGAAGCAGGCATTGATCGATGCTAACAGCAACAAGCCTTTCCTGCTGTTGCCCGAAGACCGTAAATATCCCATCCGCATGTTCGATGATCTGTCATACCGCCAGGTGACGCAAGGAGCCACAGGCGAGTTTTTCGGTGAAGCGGATCTGAACGAATACTATGTGCTGCAACTAGGACTGTGGGCATTCAAGAATCCGGTGAACGGAGTCAAAGTAACCTTTACCGACCTGAAAGGAAAGAACGAAAGTATACCTGCATCGGCTCTTACGTGTTTCAACACGGAAGGAACCGACTGGCTGGGACGCCCGATACATCCGGAGGTAAACGTCGGTAAAGGCCGTGTACAACCTTTATGGATCGGCATCCAGATGCCGGAACATGCCGGCAGAGGGATCTACCGGGGCACGGTCACCGTGAGCGACCTGAGCGGTGCTTCACAGGAAGTGAACATAGCCATTAACCTGTCGGACAACGTACTGGTAGACAAAGGAGACGGAGACTTGTGGCGTTTGTCACGTTTGCGCTGGCTGAATTCACAGTATGCAGTCAATAACCGGCCGGTGAAGCCATTCATTCCGATAAAGGTGGCAGACCGTACAATCAGCGTGCTGGGACGCAGCGTCACTGCCGGCGAACTGGGACTGCCGGCTTCCATCCGGAGTTACTTCACCGAAGAGATGACTTCCATAGGCAAAGAACCCAAAGACATTCTGTCACAACCGATGGAATTTGTCATTCGCCAGAATGGAAAGCCACTGCCCGTCACCATCACTTCACCGCTAAAGTTCGGCAAGAAGGAAGACGGAACGGTAAGCTGGACCGCTACCGGAAAAGCAGGGGCACTGGACTTAACAGTACTTGCAAGTATGGAATTCGATGGTTTCATGAATTATCAGATCAAAGTAAAGGCTGCCGAAAATACATCGGTAGACGATATAGCCCTGTTAACTTCCATGCCGGCAACAACGGCCAAATATCGTTTGGGAATGGGTTATGAAGGCTCACTGCGCCCGAAAAGCGACCAATGGAAATGGAATGTGGAACAGAATCAGGAAGGTTTCTGGTTTGGCGATGTAAACGCCGGCATGCAATGCCTGTTCCGTGCAGAGAACTATCGCCGTCCGCTAAACACAAACTTCTACAAAATGCAACCGTTGAACATGCCTCCATCCTGGTTTAACGACGGTAAAGGCGGCATCAGCTATAAAGAGAAAGGAAACCAGGTAGACATCAAGACATACAGTGGCAGCCGTACCCTCCAAAAGGGCGAAGAGCTGAACTTCGACTTCTTGGTACTGGTAACTCCCTTCAAGCCCATCGACACGATGAAGCAATGGACCGACCGCTACTACCACGGATACCAGCCTGCCGAGAAACTGAAAGAGGGCGACGCACACGCCTACCAGGCTGTAGACGTTGTGGGAGAAACAGGAGCAAACGTTATCAACCTGCATCACGGCAATGCGGTGAATCCGCATATCAACTATCCTTTCTTCCGCCCTGCCTTCATGAAGCAGTACGTAGACGAATCGCATGCCAAAGGATATAAAGTGAAGATATACTATACGGTACGCGAACTGACGAACCATGCACCGGAGCTGTTTGCCCTGAAGAGCCTTGGACACGAAATCTTCTCACCGGGCAAGGGAGGAGGCTATGCCTGGCTACAGGAACATCTGGACGGCGACTACATCGGAGCCTGGTTTGTAGATGCTTACAAGGATGCGGCAATCGTGAACACCGGCATTTCACGCTGGCACAACTTCTATGTGGAAGGACTGAACTGGCTGACAAAAAATGTCGGCATCGACGGAGTCTATATCGATGACTTGGCTTTCGATCGTAACACGATGAAACGCATCCGCCGGGTACTGGAAAGTAACCGTCCCGATCCGCGCATCGATGTCCATTCAGCCAATCAGTTCAATCCGGCCGACGGTTACATCAACAGCATATTCCTTTACATGGAGCACATGCCTTACCTGGACCGCCTTTGGTTTGGAGAATACTTTAAATACGAAAAGTCACCGGAATACTGGCTGACAGATGTATCGGGTATCCCCTTCGGCATGATGAGCGAAATGTTGCAGGATGGCGGCAATCCTTATCGGGGCATGCTGTACGGGATGACCGCACGCGAACCAATGGAATCCATCCCCTCACAACTCTGGAAGGTGTGGGATGCATTCGGCATAAAAGACAGCCGCATGATGGGCTATTGGGTATCCTACAATCCAGTGAAGACAGGACGCAATGACATTCTGGCAACCTCGTTTGTGAAAGATGGCAAAGTAATGATTGCCATTGCCAGTTGGGCAAAAAAAGACAGTGATATAAAACTGCAGATAGATTGGGAGAAACTGGGCATTGACGCTGATAAAGCCAGGCTGACGGCTCCTGACATCAAAGGTTTCCAGGAAGGATTCAGCCTGTCGCCAAAAGATAAAATAAAAGTTCCCAAAGACAAAGGATTCATCTTTATTCTGGAATAAAAGTAGATACATGAATGGGGGCGTGCCGAAAATGCTGACCAGGCGGGAAAGTACATCCCGGCACACCTCCATTTTTAAACTGACTCAGTCTAATTTTCGAAGCTAATATATAAAAAAACAGACATATTAGGAGAATCCACAAGATTGACAAAATTCACTTGCAACCAATGCTACGGCCTCAGGTTCAATTGTAAAAAACAAAATTTTCCGGTATCGGATTTTCTTTCTTTTCCTCGTCATCCTCACGCTGAGAAGCAGTTAACAGTAATACTCCATAGTCCGTGTCATTATCAGTCTATTGTTGTTGATATTATATAAAAAATGTTTTTGATTCTGAGCATAAGTCCACACTGCAAGTCCTGCTCTTTATCATACTTAGATAGATGTCTTAGTAATTCTCAATAATAACATTCCCGAATATATCTTTTTTAATAATTTGCTTTTTCCCATGATTATCTTCGATTATTTTATTACCGAATATATCTGTCTTAATGGTCTTTTTATAACCTTTATTATTTTCAATGACAGTATTTCCAAAGATATCTTTTTTGATGCTTTTCCTATTACCGCGATTGTCCTCAATGACAGTATCTCCAAAGATGTCTTTCTTAATGGTTTTCCTATTACCGCAATTGTTCTCAATGACAGTATCTCCAAAGATGTCTTTCTTGATAGTTTTCCTATTACCGCGATTGTCCTCAATGACAGTATCTCCAAAGATATCTTTCTTAATGGTTTTCCTATTACCGTGATTGTCCTCAATGACAGTATCTCCAAAGATGTCTTTCTTGATGGTTTTCTTTCCTTGATTAGTTACCGAATGTCCATGATTATTTCCGATAGAATTTGCACCATAACTTCCTGTTATCCGAGGGATCAGAATAAACTGAACTGTAAATAGAATAAATAAAATCTTTTTCATGATGTTTTTTTTAGGTTTGCAACAAAAGTAAAGCAGGAAAATCATACCTGATCTGTGAATTCTATAATTACTTATAGGGAAAAACCTAAATTTATATGGACTTAAACGGTAAGAACTTATAAAGTACCCCAATTCGCACATCAAAAATCAAGCATCTATACCACTAAAATCAGTACATATCGGGACATCCACTCCAGAGTGAATACTAAAACAATCTGCAAGTAACGTTTGGCAATAAGAAAACAATCAGCACATGCAAATAGCATAAGCATAAATAGAGTTTTTTTTCTTGGAAAAGCTGAAATAAGAACTGGTACCTATATAGATAAAGTGGATGGTAAAAAAAATATTATTTTTTCGGCTCTGCATAAACGATATAACGTGTAGAGTCTTCTTCATCAGGTAACAAGACCGCATTGGTATTATCCGTCACCCATTATAGCACACGGATAAGCATTCGGATATTCTTTTTGCTCAGAAAACAAATCGTTATACAGTCGAAATATCTTTTGTTTATCCTTCTTATCTTCATAAGTAGGTTGTGAATAGAGTAAGCAGAGGTAATTGTAAAGTGAATTGTAGCTATGACTCATGCATAATAAAATAATCCCTCAAAATTTAGGGACGATCCCGAATTCAGATATGATCCTTTACTCCCTTTTCTTTAAGAGGTTCCTGGCGTTTTTTTTAAAATTTCCCTAATATCATTGATTATCAAGGAAATTAGCAAATACAGTTCTTACATTCGACTAAATTAGTCTTGATTTAAATTATATATCTATTTCTTTAATGCGTTCCAACTGCCTATTTAGAAAGTAGTCAGAATACTTAGTGTAATCCCCCGTTTCATAAAATCGAATCAACCCTTTCCTGTAATTCAAAATATCAGCATCTTTTGCTGAATATACAGGAATAATATCAGCATTCATCATGACAACACTTTCTATCATGCGAGAAGTTCTTTTATTCCCATCTATAAAAGGTTGCAGCCGTGCAATATTACAATGTAAGAAAACTGCCTTTTCCAATGGATTAGTATAAACGTCTTGCTCATATAATATCTCTCCCAATTTACTTTTTATTTCTTGCAAATCTTTTGGAGGAGCATAATCAGTACCGCTGATCCTAACTGCACGTGTCCTTAAAAAGCCTGATTCCTCATTAGAAACCAAACCTGTGGAAATAGATTGATGAAGTCTGAAAAGAGTACGTTCATCTATAATCTCCTTATTTTTCTCTTGATGAATATATTCCAGTTCGGAAATGAATGTATTATATAGATTTTTCAGCATTTTAGCATCTTCATATTTTTTTTCGGAAGTGATGCCGTCCTTAAGCAATGCTTCTGTTTCAACATAGGTATAGGTATTACCCTCTATTCTCCCCGAATAATAGCACCATACAACAGCCAAGTCTTTTATCTCGCTTGAGTAAAGTTCCGACAGTTTAGCCAAAGGGCTTTCAAGAATGAATGTTGCTTTTTGGCATTGTTCCTTATTGAAGATATGTTTCATATATCCTATCTATTGCTTAAAAGAGAGATTTTATTTCTCGATTTCATTATTATGCAAAACTACTAAAAAGTACTTAGATACAGCACACTTCCATTATAAAAGTTCTATTCTTAACACCCACCTCTAAGTTTTTGGCACACGCCACATCCTTGTCTATATAATCAGTAAAAATCTTTCCCCATCTTAACGCATAATAACACACGGCCTTTATATCCGGGAATTGCTTGAACAGAATTCCAGCCCTCCGTTTTTGGCTGTCCGTCCACTTGCCCGGTGCCTTGAACAGTAGATACCGGCTTCTAGCCAACAATTGCCTAAGAGTATCCTCAAGGAAGAGGATGAAGCAAGTTGCTCAGGAGACATGATTGACTAAATCAAAGTAAGCGAGTATGCCTGAAGGGAGGAACATAGTCAAGATTTTTACGGTGAGCCCCTTCTAATCCTAAAAAGAAAAACTCTTGTAACATATACTGAAATTCAGTTAGTTACAAGAGTTTTTTAAGAGGTTCCTGGCGGATTCGAACCGCCGTACACGGTTTTGCAGACCGCTGACTAAGCCACTCATCCAAGGAACCTTGTTTCTCGTTTGCGGTTGCAAAGGTAGTACAAATTTTGAAACTACCAAACTATCTGCAACAATTTTTCTTTGTATTCTTTTTCTTGGACGAGCACTCCTTCTGCTTCTTTTCCATCATATCCTTTAATTCACAGCCACTTGCACAACTCGCACAAGGGTTATCATTTTCCTTCACACGACGAAAAAAAAGATAAATACCATAAAGAATACGGGCTACGCACAATACAATCAGTAGCCCGACTACCCATTCCTGCCAATTCATAAAAACATTCCTCCTATCTGATAGACGGCAAATGAAACAAGCCATGCCAACGCCGTGGTATATCCTGCCGTGAAGATAGCCCACTTCCAACTACCGGATTCCTGCTTGATGGCTACCAACGTGGCAATGCACGGGAAGTAGATTAACACAAACAGCATATAGCTAAATGCCGCAAGCGGTGTAATCGGAATTCGTTCGGCCAAACTGACTACATCGGCATCGGCATCATTTGTATAGAGTACGCCAAGTGTACTTACCACCAATTCTTTGGCACCGACACCGGAGAGCAAACCGATACTCAGCTTCCAGTCGAAGCCCAACGGTTTGAGCACAGGCTCCACTGCCTGACCGATTTGACCAATATAAGAATTTTCCTGCTGTTCTGCCTGGGTAGGATAAGCATCGTGATCGGGATAATACCCCAAGAACCAGATAATGATAGAAGCAATCATGATGATTCCTCCCATCTTTTTGAGGTATTGCGCACCTTTCTCCCATGTATGGCGGAAGATGGATTTCATGGTCGGCATACGATAAGGAGGGAGCTCCATCACAAACGGAGTATCATCCCCTTTGACCAGAAAACGACTGAACAGACGCGCCATGATAACTGCCAATGCAATGCCGATAGCATAAATAGCCAATAGGACCAAGCTACCATTCTTTGGGAAAAAAGCACCGACCAATAACAAATAGATAGGCAAACGGGCACTACATGACATCAATGGATTAACAAGCATGGTAATCAAACGGCTCTTTCGGTTTTCAATAGTACGCGAAGCCATAATAGCAGGTACATTACAACCGAAACCCATAATCAAAGGAATGAACGACTTGCCATGCAACCCCATCTTGTGCATGATCTTATCCATAATAAAAGCTGCACGAGCCATGACGAACGCCACGCGCGCCATATAGCCCGAATCCTCCATCAAAGAAATACAAAAATATAATATCAGGATATTAGGCAAAAAGACGATAACTCCTCCTACTCCACCAATAATACCATCAATCATCAGATCCTTCAGCGGACCTTCAGACATATTATCCCTGATCAGATTCCCCAGTGCCTCAACGAGCCATTCGATACCCATCATCGGATATTCACCGATCACAAAGGTACCTTCGAACATCAGATACATAAAAAGAAAGAAGATGGGATATCCCCAAATGCGATGGGTTACAATAGAGTCGAGCACCTTGGTTGTCTGTTCCTGCTCCAGGTGGTTATCGGTAAAAGTCTCTTTCAGAGCACCACTGATAAAACCATATTTGGCATCAGTCAAAGCCGACTCACTATCTTCATTCATCGTCTCCTGAATGCGACGGGCTGCTTTATCCCGCTTCTTTTCTACTTCCACAGCATTGGGCAGAGTATGAATAAAACGTTCTATTTCCGGATCATTCTCCAATAACTTGATAGCAAGATAACGAGTAGAATACTTGTGACGGATAAACTCGTTCTTCGAAATCTCCTCTTTCACTGCATCAATGGCTTTCTCCAAATCGGGTCCATGATTGATATGAATATGGCGGAACACTTTACCCACCGGTTCTTTGCCATGGGTATAATCAGCCGGATGTTCACCATGGTCTTTAAAATTGGGTAAGGACTGGTGCCAATCCATAATTTCCTTTGCCACCTCCGGATGTATATGCCCTTTTTTATCAATAAAGTCGGCACCTTCATAAAGGTTGATGACTACATGAAAAAGACGGTCCACACCGATATTCCTTTTACAGACAGTAGGCACCATCGGAACTCCGAACAACTTTCCTAACAGGAGATAGTCAAGCGTATTACCACTGGCTTCCAGTTCATCATACATGTTAAGAGCCACTACCATACGTACATTCATATCAATAAGCTGGGTAGTGAGATAGAGATTACGCTCCAGATTTGAAGAATCAACCACATTGATAATCACATCAGGTGTCTCGTCGATAATATGACGGCGCACATAAATTTCTTCGGGAGTATAGGCAGACAAAGAATAAGTACCCGGCAAATCAACTATTTTGAAGTGATAACCCTGGAAATCAAAATACCCTTCTTTAGCATCTACCGTCACACCACTATAATTACCCACATGTTCGTGAGCACCTGAAGCCAGATTGAAGAGAGACGTTTTACCGCAATTCGGGTTACCGACCAACGCCACATTAATCGTGCGTCGCTTTCCAAGAGCAACCCGTTTCAAGTCTTCCTCCTTCACATCGATATCTTCAGTAAGCCCCTGATGATAAGCAGCCTCCTGTGTTTGTGACTTTGCCTCCTGCTCGCTGATAATCTCAATCATATCAGCCTCCTGTCGTCGCAGAGAGATTTCATAACCCATTATTTTGTATTTGATCGGGTCTTTCAATGGAGCATTAAGCAATACTTCTACGGTTTTACCTTTGATAAAGCCCATCTCCACAATTCGTTTACGGAAGCCACCGTGTCCCAAAACTTTTACAATGACTCCTTTCTCACCTGTTTTTAATTCGGACAATCGCATAGTGTGTGTACCTCAAAATTTTCCGCAAAGATAATTCATAACTTTGGGGCATGCAAATTATTTAGATTGTTTTTAAATAAGGAAGATTTCTTATCATTATTAGCAAAACTATTATCTTTGCAATATGATACAAAATAGAGTAGCACAATACATCGAAAAAGAGAAGCTGTTTTGTCTGAATGACAAGGTATTGGTGACATTAAGCGGAGGGGCCGACTCTGTGGCATTGCTACGTCTCCTGCTATCAATGGGGTATACCTGCGAAGCTGCTCACTGCAATTTCCATTTGCGGGATAAAGAATCGGACAGAGACGAAGCTTTTGTGCGCCGATTATGCCATGAATCAGGGGTTCTTTTACACATAGAACATTTCGATACAACCCAATACGCCGCAAAGAAACATATTTCTATTGAGATGGCTGCCCGGGAATTACGTTATGAATGGTTCGAAACGCTTAGGAGACAACGTGAAGCCAGTGTTATCGCAACAGCGCATCATAAAGATGACAGTGTAGAAACCGTATTGTTGAACCTGATTCGCGGTACGGGTATCAACGGATTACTCGGAATTCGTCCACGAAACGGTAACATTGTTCGCCCTTTACTTTGCCTGAGTCGCGAAGAAATAATAGCCTATCTGCAATATATCGACCAAGATTACGTAACGGACAGCACCAATCTTTTGGATGAATATACCCGGAATAAGATTCGTTTAAACTTATTGCCCCTGATGAAAGAGATCAATCCGTCGGTGAAAGAGAGTATCATCCGCACTACCAACTATCTGAATGACGCAGCAACTTTATACAATCAAAGTATAGGGGAGGCGCGTAAACGTATATTGACCCCCGAAGGCATCCGGATAGAAGCCTTGCTGCAAGAACCGGTACCCGAAGCCATTTTATTCGAAGTATTACACCCGCTAGGATTCAACACGACCCAAATAGATAATATAAGGCAAACGCTCGACGGACAACCAGGAAAAATCTTCCTTGGTAAAGGATGGAGAGTCATAAAAGACCGTGACCTGTTATTAATCGAAGAAGATACAACTGCAGAAAAGTCCCAGCCACCTTTCCGGTTAGTTATGGAAGAGTACGATTATACTTCTGAATTTATAATTCCAAAAGATAAAAACACGGCTTGTTTCGATGCTGACAAAATAAATAAAACATGGGAGATACGCAAGTGGAAACCAGGAGATGTTTTTATACCTTTCGGAATGACCGGTAAAAAACATGTCAGTGACTACCTGACGGATAAAAAATTCTCTTTGAGTGAAAAAGAAA
>ERZ837380.3645-NODE-3645-length-14022-cov-25.007804_pt1 | contig 14022 bp, 10 predicted proteins | sample MGYA00519685_ERZ837380 | MGnify/ENA primary metagenome ERZ837380 (study PRJEB31850, sample SAMEA3708817) | human gut metagenome | biome: human gut; feature: human-associated habitat; material: faeces | place: China | collected 2014 ...
TGGATAATTCCTTACTGGCTGTAAGGGATATTAACCATAAATATATTGTAGTAGAATAGAGAAATTTTTAAGGTGAAAAATGTTTTAAAGATTGAAAAAAATGAAGAACTCAACTATGAGTTTGGTAAACAAAATCCAACCAGCACAAAACTGGTTGGATTTTTTGTATGTGCCCTGCGGCACTTCATCCTGCCTGCCGGGAAGGGGGATGGCAGGCAGTGTGTCTCCCGGGGAGACACATTATATTTATAAGGAGAAGTTTATAAAAAGATAATAGCTGTTTATCTTATAAATAATCGTGGCGGGCAAGTACGTTTAAGATATTTCTACCTTCTTCTGTACCCTCGATGATTCTGCGGGCACGTTTGCTGTCTCCGATATTAACGATTTCTACGTTTGTATCGCTGAAAGCTTCCTCGATTTCACTTAAAACAGGAGTGTTAGCTCTCATACCAAGGCAGATGAATCCATAATCGAATGGAACTTCCTCAATCTCACCTTCTGGATTTTTCACGATGAAACGATCATTTTTTACTTCCTGTAAAGCAGTGTTTGTCATCTGTTTTACATGGTATTTTGCCATTTTAGCGTTTGTGTCACATTTTGTGACAGGATCAAGACCATTACCGATCATTGGAAGCATTTCAACCATAGAAACTTCTGCACCTCTCTCGGTGAAGAATTCCATAACGTCAAGACCTACAGCACCACCGCCGATGATGGAAACTTTTTTACCGGTCATGTCTTCTGGATACTCATTCAGGCGCTCGATCATCTTTAATACAGTTGCAACATTTGTGCCATCTTTGTCAACAAGATCATGCAGACCTGTGATCGGGGGAAGTGTTGGGACAGAACCGGTTGCATTTACAATGATATCCGGGTTTAAGCTCTTAACCAACTCTGCGGTTGCACTTGTATTTTTGAAAATAAATAAGTTGTGAAGTTTGCTTGCACGATGGATCATGTAGTTCGGGAAGTCTGCAAGACGTTTTTTGTCCGGAATCTTGGAGATTACGGAAGCAAGTCCGCCGAGCTCTGCTTTTTTCTCGATCAGGAAAGTTGTGCATCCAACTTCTGCTGCGGTACAGGCTGCTTCAAGACCAGCAGTACCACCACCGATGACAACAACGTTGCAAGGTTTGTTCACTTTATGTTTCATGTAATCTTCACCGGTGTTAACGGCTGGGTTTACAGTACAACGGATTGGCTGATTTAAACCGATTCTGTGTCCTGCACAACCGATATTACATGAGATACATTTACGGATATCGCACTCGTTGCCGAATTCAACTTTGTTTACCCATTCAGGATCAGCGATAAGTCCACGTCCCATTCCGATAAGGTCTGCATCACCTCTTGCAAGGATATCTTCTGCAACTTTCGGATCACGGATATTACCAACGGTTATACAAGGTTTTCCATATTTTTCTTTTACAGCTTTTGCCATGTAAGAACGCCATCCATCTGGTAAGTAGTTAGCGTCGATCTGGTACTGGATAGAACCATTTAAACCACAGGAAACGTCAAATACGTCAACTTCTTTTTCAAAGTACTGTAAGTATTCTAAGGTATCCTCTAAGGTGTTACCGCCTTCCATTAACTCATCAGCACTGATGCGGACGAAGATTGGGAAGAATGGTCCAACCTGTTTACGGACTTCCTCGATGACTAATTTTGCAAATCTTGCACGGTTTTCAGCGGAACCACCAAATTCATCTGTTCTCTTATTTGTGATAGGCGAGAGGAACTGGCTGATCAGGTAAGAGTGTCCGGCGTGGATCTCCACTGCGTCAAAACCACAGATCTGCGCACGTTTTGCTGCTTCGCCATATTTTTTTACAATGTGGAGGATCTCTTCTTTTTCCAGAGGTCTAGGGATTTCTCCACCTGCCTTGGAAGGTACATCAGATGCGGAAACCGGCTGCATTCCAATACGGGAAGACATTGCGGAAGCACCTGCATGATTGATCTGGATCGCAATACAGGCTCCATGTTTGTGTACGCTCTCACACAATTTGAAAAGTCTTGGAATATAATTGTCAAGGTCGATGCGAAGCTGTGTCGTTCCGTTGGAACCCTGCGGAGAATCCACGCTTGCGTTCTCAACGATCAAAAGGCCTGTACCACCCTTGGCTCTCTGCTCATAGTAATTAATGTGAAGGAAACTCATTTCACCATTCTGTTCACCGTAGTTGGTTCCCATAGGTGTCATGACGATTCTGTTTTTTACGGTCATTCTGCGGATGGTCATTGGTTCAAAAATATGTGGATATTTGGTTTTCATCGTAAAATAATCTCCTTATTTGAAATATTATCTGAGGAATCAATAACGTGGGCAGACGTTAATTTTTTAACAAATGAGAGGTAAAGTGACCTTCTCGTTACATTCAACTTATATGGAAATGATAAAAATGTCCAATTGTTATTTTGTCCGGAAATGATAGAAAAAATCTATAGATTGATTTATAATTTGAGAGGTATATTTATTATGGAAAAATAAGAAGTGAAAATAAGAGGGGGAACGTTATGGCATTTTTTTCGGGAATCAGTACACAGAAAAGAGATTCTGCGAGCGAGGCAGACGGAGGAGAACTTTTCAAAGGAGCAGCGTTTATTGCAGCGGGGGTGCTGGCAGCTTCCTTTATGACAATGGAGATTGCATCTGTGGTGAAACTCGGACTTCTGGCAGCCGGGGTGGTACTGTGTGCGGTCGGTGTGAAATGGATTTTAAAGTACCGGAAAGACAACAAAGCGTTTGAGGATTTTGTTCCGGAGTGGGACAAGGGGCGCGGCATGTATGACCGTTTTGCAAAGGAATTGAATCTGTGGTATGAAAAAGGAATTACACCGCAGGACTGTGACGGCGATACGGCGTATTTTCTTAAATTGCAGAAGGAACGTCTGGACAAAAAGGGACTCAAACTGCATGAGAGTGTTGTACCGTCCAAAGGAACCAGCTACGGAACAGGCAAGGTATCGAGAAAATCTCTTTGGTACACAACGGATATGATGTATGAGAATGTATCCAGAAAACTTTCTTTTGAAAATGAGAATGGACCGGTTTATGAGCGGGATACGGAGATGGCGATGTACGAGATCGTGGCACATTCACCGAATGAGGCGCAGACCCAGTTCATCCGCGTGACCTGTCCAAACTGTGGGGCAGTGAATTCTGTCTCAAAATTAGGGGAGGGGTGTCCATACTGTGGTACTGTGTTTCAGATCAAAGATTTGTTTCCAAGAGTGATCAATCTTTTCTTTATAAGAAGTAATTCCAGCGCAAAAAATGGACATATCTTCAGACAGTCGATGACATTTTCCATGTCCGGTGTATTTCTGGTGATGTTGATTGCAAATATTGTCAGAGGAGGACAACCATTGCCCCTCATATTGCTTGCCAGCTATTTTGCTGCGGTACTGGTTGGAGGTTTTCTTGGATTTATCGTTGCGGATATCCGTCTGGTGGCAACACTTTTTGATCACGACGGAATGAAGCATTTACCTATATTAAAATGGGGCAGTTCAAAACGGAAAATCAAAAACACAATGCTGCGCTATGACAAAAATTTTTCTTTTGACAAATTTGAAGGACAGCTTGTTTCACTTGTGCGTATGGCGGTATTAGCCGAAAAACCGGAGGAGCTTGCCTGTTACCGTGCAGATGCGCGCGAGCCACTTTTTTCTGACATTCTGGAAATGACTTATACGAATGGAATCTGTCTGAATGGAATCCGCATGGAGGGAAATATTATGCACATGTCGGTGCGGACCTGGTGGATAAACCATTACGAGGAGCATGGAAAAGTGAAAAAGAGCGGTGACTGCATTGATGTTACATTTCGCAGAAATGTGGAAAAACAGGAAGCACCTGGATTTTCCATCACATCCGTTTCCTGTCCGGGTTGTGGCGGCAGCTTTGACGCGGTACGGCAGAAAAAATGTCCTTATTGTGGCAGTGAATATCATATGGAAGAGGAAAGCTGGGTCATCGAGCAGATGCATTTGATCCGGTAAAATAGAAAAGTGGTAATAATGGAGGCATACAATGAATTTAAATCAGCTTCAGTATTTTAAGATATTAGCACAGGAAGAACATTACACGAGAGCCGCACAGATACTCTCTATCACGCAGCCGTCTTTAAGCCACGCGATCGCGCAGCTGGAAGAAGAACTTGGCACAAGGCTTTTTGAAAAAAAGGGAAGAAATATTGTGCTCACACGTTATGGGAAGTTGTTTCTTCCTTATGTGGAGGAATCTTTAAAAGTGCTTGAGGAGGGGGTACAGAGAACCAGGGAACTGAACGGAAGCAAAGAGGGTATCATCCATCTTGCCTATATTTATACAATGGGAAGCAATTTCACGCCAAAAATGGTGCGGAACTTTCTGGATGCTTACCCGGATTACCATATCGACTTTCATTTTACGGTGGGAACGACCGGAGATATTTTAGCGGGATTAAAAGAAGATAAATATGACATCGTGTTTTCTTCCTATCAGGAGGGAGAACCGGATATCGAATTTCGGAAAATTGGAAATCAGAAGCTTGTGGTGGCAGTGCCGCAAGACCATCCGCTTGCTATCCATGGCAGCGTAGATCTTCGGGACACGATTGCGTACCCGCAGATTTATTTTGAAAAAGGAAGCGGGTTGCGTCCGGTCATTGACCAGATGTTTGAGGAGATCAATCAGTTCCCGAAGGTTGCCTTTGAGATGGAGGAGGACTCCAGTATGGCAGGTCTGGTCGCACAGGGATTCGGGATCGCGGTCATGCCGGATATCCCAATCTTAAAGTCACTGAACCTAAAGACACTCGAGATCAGCCATCCGGTGTACGAGCGGTCGGTGTATCTCGCTACCCTGAAAAAACATTACCTTTCCCCTGTGGCAAAGTCATTTATCCAATTCGTCTGTCAGCAGACCGAGGGCAGGTGAGAGATGTACAGGCGTAACCCGGGACGTTATGCAGAAAAGGAAACCCGGTTATTTGCACGGAAAGAAATAAGTGTTTCTACGCAAGCCGGGATTGCGGCAGAGGGAGTACAGAATGAAACTTGTTCGAATTGCTAATTTATCTGTGTCCCAACTTGGACTTTACGATTACTTATGTTCATTCAAAAATGGACAGTCCGCACAATGTGTCCGCCTATAAAACACACGACTTCTTATCTGTATCGTGCAGGAGTTAATACCAGAAAATCAGCAGAGAAGCAGGTCAAAAGTCAACCACCTTTTTGACTTTTGAGCCTGCAATAAACGATGCTGATTTTCTGGTATTTACTCCTGCTAGAGACAGATAAAGCGAGTGTTTTATAGGCGGACACATTGTGCGGGCAGTCCATTGATGAATGTACATAACCTGACAGTCCAAGTTGGGACACAGATAAATTTACGCAATCCTCACAAAAGTTTCATTCTGTACTCCCTCTGTCACAACCCTGGCTTGCGAATAAAAGTTTTACATCTTTCCGTGCAAATAACCGGGTTTCCGATATAGCCATCAACCCGGATCACGCCTGTACATTTCTCACGAAGGCGATGAACCGCTGGACAGCCGGCAACTGGTATTTGCCGCGCATATAGCCCATGTAGACGGTGTGGGAGAAGGATTCACTGGAGATCAGGGGGCGGATACAGATCTCGTCGCGGTAGATGGTGTCAACGTCAGCCACAAGTGCAATCCCAAACCCCTGTGCCACAAGGGAGGCAATTCCGTTTTCGTCCGGGGATTCGCAGATGAAATTTGGTGCAATCCCGTGTTCTTTGAAGAAACTGCGTGTGTACTTGCCAAGACCGGAATGACGGTTGTATCCAAGCACCTGATAGTCAGCAAAATCAGCAGCCTGCAAAGCCTCTTTGCGGCTCAGCGGATGACCGGCCGGGAGGATGGCGACGATTTCCTGCTTTATAATAGGAACAAACTCGATATTTGGTTCGTTGGCAGAGTAGGAGCCAAATATCAGATCATAGGCACCTTTTTTTAAGCCTTCAATATTCACGGATGTGATATCCTGATTGAAATTGAAGGTGATATTCTTGTTTTGCTCAAGTGAGAGAAAATTCCGGACAGTGCGCGGAATATACTCTCTTGCCAGAGGGGATACATAGGCAATGTCGATATGCCCACCGTCGGTGGCGAGATGGTGCATCTTGTTCTCCGCACGTTTCACATCATCTAAAATCTGTGTGGCATGTTCTAAAAAAATCTCACCTGCCTTTGTCAGAATCACGTTTCTGCCTCTTTTTTCAAAAAGAGTCACACCGAGTTCGTCTTCCAGTGAAGAGATGGAACGGCTTAAACTCGGCTCGGAAATATTCATTTTTTCTGCAGCCTGATTGAAGTGTTGTAACACGGCTGCCTGGTAAAAATATCCTAATTGATTAAGTGTCATGCATAAATCTCCTTAAATTAATAGAAAATATCTATGAGTCACAAAAAAGATGTGCTGAATTTGTGAATATTATACCTTAATTAATAGATTAAAGCTATTAAAAAAGCACAAAATAAGCATTGGATGTATCAAAAAAAGCATTGTATAATATCCTTATCAGAGGTTGTTAAGTTTTTAACGAAGTGGGCAGACGAGTTAGAAACAAGAAAATCACAACAATATCAACTACGTACATAATCGTTTTTTTAGGGAAAAGGAGTAAAAATTATGGCAGAGAGAATTACAGGACACACAGAACTTATCGGATTAATGGCTTACCCAATCAGACATTCCAGTTCACCGGCAATGCACAATGAAGCATTCGCTTACTTAGGACTTGACTACGCATACCTTGCATTTGAAGTTGACAACAGCACTTTGGAAGATGCTGTAAAAGGTATCCGTGCATTAAAGATGGTTGGATCAAACGTTTCCATGCCAAACAAAACAGTTGTAGGACAGTATCTTGATAAATTATCTCCGGCAGCAGAGCTTTGCGGAGCAGTTAACACAATTGTAAATGAGAACGGTGTTTTAACAGGACACATCACAGACGGTATCGGATTCATGCAGGCATTAAAAGACAACGATATCGATGTGATCGGAAAGAAAATGACAATCGCAGGAGCCGGCGGTGCTGCAACAGCAATCGAGATCCAGGCTGCATTAGACGGTGTAAAAGAAATCTCTATTTTCAATATTCATGACAAATTCTGGGCAAACGCAGAAGAGACAGTAAAGAAGATCAACGAGAGAACAAACTGCAAAGCAACTCTTTACGATCTGGATGACAAAGAAAAATTAAGAGAAGAGATGGCAGATTCTTATATTTTTGTTAACGGAACCGGCGTTGGCATGAAACCTTTAGAGGGAATGTCCGTTGTACCTGACAAATCCTTCTTCCGTCCGGAACTGATCGTTGTAGATGTACCTTACTCTCCACTTGAGACAACCATGCGTAAGATGGCAAAAGAAGTTGGATGCAAGACAATGAACGGACTTGGAATGATGTTATTCCAGGGTGCAGCAGCATTCAAACTCTGGACAGGAAAAGATATGCCGATCGAGCATATGAAAGAAGTATTAAACATCAGATACGATGATTAATCACAGGATACCGAATAAACTATTTATTTTAAAATCACGAGGAGAAAAGAGATGAATAAAAAATATTTACCTAGCGCTCTGATCCTTTATTTAAACTATTTCATTCACGGTGTCGGATGTTCTATTTTAGGACAGGCAGTGATCAAGGAAGCTCTTGCAGCATCCTGGGGCGTAGAAGCAATGGCAATTACAGCAATTTCCGCAGCACTTGGACTTGGACGTCTAATCGCCCTTCCATTTGCAGGACCTCTTTCCGATAAGCTTGGACGTCGTATCTCCACAGCAATCGGTAGTGGATCTTATGCGATCTACCTGATCGGACTTGCACTTGCATTCAACGCAGGAACAAACGGTGGATACCAGATCGCATATGTATGTGCAATCGTTGGTGGTATTGCAAACTCCTTCCTTGACACAGGTATTTATCCGGCAGTTTCCGAGATTATTTACAAAGCACCGGGCGTTGCAACTATGGGAATCAAATTCTTCATCGCAATCGCACAGATGATCTTACCATTTGTACTTGGCGCGACAGTAGCAACAACAGCAGCAGGACTTACTTCTTATAATATGTTGTTCTATATTTGCGGAATTGCTTATATTGTACTTTTAGTATTAGTAATGATCTTCCCACTTCCAGATGCAGACCAGAAGGCAGCCGGAAAGAAAGAGGGACTGATCGACAGCCTGAAACATACACATTTCTCTATCGAGTCCGTGGCAATGATCCTGATTGGATTCACATGTACAGGTACATTCCAGTTATGGTTAAACTGTGCACAGAACTTTGCAAAAGAGAATGTCGGCTGGGCAAATCCATCTATCATGCAGACATACTACTCTGCAGGAACAATGCTTGCACTTATTGTAACAGCACTTTTGACAAGAAAAATTAAAGATGTCAGATTTATCGTGGTATATCCGGTCATCTGTCTTGTAACACTGATCGTTGTATTAACAGGCAAGAGTGAAGCACTTATGATCGCCGGAGCATTCATCATCGGCTGGGCAGGAGCAGGCGGACTGTTACAGATCGCAACATCTGTATGCAATATGTTATTCCCGAAAATCAAAGGAACTGTTACAGCACTTGTTATGATCGCATCCTCACTTTGCAACTACACAATCCTTACAGCAGCATCTAAAATGCAGCCAGCACAGGTTATGGTTATGAACATTGTCCTTACTGCAATCGGTGTACTTCTTGGATTGTTCGTAAATATCCGCTATGCAAAAATGGTAGAGCAGGCAGAAGCTGAGAACTAAGAGCCAGAGTCCGCAGGCTGCGGACTCTAAGGATTTAAGAAGAAAGGTGACGAAAATGAATACAGTTAAAGTAAGAGATATCGAGATCGGTGCAGGCGCACCTAAGATCATCGTACCTATCGTAGGTGTTACAAAAAAAGATATTATCGACGAAGCAAAAACATTTGATTCCATTCCGGTTGATGTTGTTGAATGGCGCGTGGACTGGTTTGAGCATGTTTTTGAGTTCGACAAAGTAGAAGAGGTTTTAAAAGAGCTTCGTGAGGCACTTGGAAATATTCCAATCCTTATGACTTTCCGTACTTCCAAAGAGGGCGGCGAGAAAGCAATTGAGCCGGAAGCATATGCAGAGCTTAATATCAAAGCAGCACAGACCGGATATGTTGATTTTGTTGATGTGGAAATTTTCACAGGTGACGAGATCGTGAAAAAAATCATCGACGGCGTTCATGCAGCAGGTGTAAAGGTAGTTGCATCTAACCATGATTTCCACAAAACTCCGGCAAAGTCTGACATCATTTATCGTCTTCGCAAAATGCAGGATATGGGTGCAGACATTCCAAAAATCGCTGTTATGCCACAGAACAAGAGAGATGTCTTAACTCTTCTTGCAGCGACAGAGGAAATGGTGACAGACTACGCAGACAGACCGGTCATCACAATGTCTATGGCAGGAACAGGCGTTATCAGCCGTCTCTGCGGAGAAGTATTTGGATCTTCCATGACATTCGGAGCAGCAAAGAAAGCATCTGCACCGGGACAGATGGGAGTAGAGGATCTGTCTACAGTACTTGGATTACTTCATAAGAGCATGTAATTGATTATACATTATGTAAAAGCCTGTTGCATGTAAAAAGTGCAATGGGCTTTTTTAATGAATAAAGCACTTTATGACGTTAAGTGGATAAAGAATAAACGAAGGAGAATAAATATGGCAGTAATTAGCAACAGAGAAGCATATCTTGCATCAGAGCCTGAGATGGACATAACACAGTTTCACAAAACAGCTCTTGATCTTAAATATGCAGACGAATCAGAAAATCAGATACTGGACATCTTCTATCCGGAAGACGGAGAAGGTCCATATCCACTGGTAATCGTATTCCATGGTGGTGCTTTTGCGGCGGGGCACAAGAGAACACATTATATCAAATCAATGTGTCTGCCTATAACACAGGGATACGCAGTTGCAACAGTAGAGTACAGACTCTACCACGAAGAAAAATGGCCGGCACAGCTTATCGATGGAAAAGCTGCAATTCGCTATTTACGTGCAAATGCAAAAGAGTTAAATCTCGATCCTGACAGATTCGCAGTATGGGGCAACTCGGCAGGAGGAACTGTTACACAGCTTCTTGCAGTAACAGGCGATGAAGAGGATATGGATGATTTAAGCGTTGGAGTAAAAGCTTCATCAAAAGTAAACTGTGCAATCGCATGGTACACAATAAGTGAGCTTTGCTCTGCAGAGCAGTTTGGAACTGATATTGCAGATATCAGAAACAAAACAGGTGCAGGAAAAGGCATGATGCCAAATGATGGAAAGGGCAACGACTCAATGTTTACAGCTCTTTTAGGATACAATCCGCTTTTATATCCTGAACGCACTGCAAAAGTAAGCCCTATAAGTCATGTCAAAGAGGACTGTCCACCAATGCTGCTTCAGCACGGTACAAATGATCTTGTTATAGATTATCACCAGTCTTCTTATATGTATGAAAAAGTTAAAGCAGTATGTGGAGAGGATCGCGTAGAGCTTGAGCTTTTTGATAATGAACCACATGGTTCTCAGGTAATAAAGGCAGATGCCAATATAGAAAAATGTATAGATTTCTTAGACAAGCAGTTTTTCGATGGAAAAAATCCATATCGTAAGCCACTTGGAAAAATCAAAATCGTTGGAGAGGAATAGAAAAAATGTCAACAGCAATATCTGTAATAGGATTACTTGCAGCAGCGGTAATCTTTGTAATCGCAATATGGAAAGGGCTTGATGTATTTACATCTACAATTCTTGTATCATTTATCATTATTTTAACAAGCTGGATGAACTGGTGGGATTCACTCACATTATACGCAACAGGCTATGTCGGATTCATTCAGAACAATGTATTTGTACTTGTGATCGGTGCCGTATTTGGTGAACTTATGGCTGCATCAGGATGTGCTGAGTCAATTGCAAATGTTATCACTGAGAAAATGGGTGCTAAAAGAGTTATTCTTTCAATCGCGCTTATTACAACTGTTTTCGTATACGTAGGTGTATCTGGATTCGTAGTACTTTTCGTACTTGCTCCTATCGCTACAATCATGATGAAACAAGCAGGATATCCATACAGAATGATTCCTGGAATCATCTTTATCGGAGCTACATGTTCTGCAATGATTCCATTCGCAATCAACATCACAAACATTATGCCTGCACAGTATCTCGGTACATCAATGGGATCTGCTCCAATCCTTGGATGGGTAGCATTCCTTGTATCCTTTGGTGTTGGATATTTTTATATGGTACACGCAGCTAAAAAAGCGGCTATCAAAGAGGGAACAGCTATGGATGAGTCACAGCCGGTAAAGATCACTCCTACAAGAGATGACCTTCCTAATTTTTTTGTAGCACTTATCCCGTTTATCCTTGTAGTAGCACTTGTACTTTTACTTTCTAACCTTACAGATATGAACACAAACGCTGTAGTAGTACTCAGCATGTTTGTTGGATCTGTAGCAATCGTACTTCTTTGCCACAAACAGGTTGAATCAGTTACAAAAATCCTTGAAAAAGGTGTAAATAACGGTGTTGGTGCAACAGTTATGGCGGCAGCAATCCTTGGATTCTCAGGCGTACTTCAGGCATGCCCAGGATTCAATTCAATCATCGATTTTGTAATGGGAATCAAGATGAATCCATATATTACAGAGTTTATCGGATTAAACGTACTTGCAGGTATCCTCGGAAGTGGAACATCAGCTATTGCAATGTTCTTCGAGCATCTTTCAGATGGACTTCTTGCAAAAGGAGCAAATGCCGGAGCACTTCACAGACTTGCACCTGCATGTGCAACAGGTATGAATACTCTTCCAAATGCCGGAGGAATGGTTGCACAGCTTCGCTGGATGAAGCTTTCACTTGCAGAGAGTTACTGGTATGTATTCGTTACATCTGTTCTTGCTCCTATGGTAGGTTCAATCGCAGCAGTAATTGTAGCAATGATTCTCTACTAATCTTAAATGATTTATTATTTGCCCGCCAAAGCTGTTATTACAAGGCTTGGCGGTTTTTTTATACAACAGATATTTTCTTGTATATTTTGCTATAAAATGAAAATTGTGATGTTATCGTATATAAAGTAGAAAAATCGTTATTAATTTGCTAAAATAAAAACGTGATTTTCGAAGGAAGGGGATATTACATGGAGAAAATACTGCACTATCTGGACGAATATCTTGAAGAAATTCTGATGGTCATTTTCCTTATAGCAATGACGCTTATAATGGGTATTCAGGTGTTTTCCAGATACGTTCTTGGCATGTCACTATCATGGTCGGAGGAAATTACCAGGTATCTTTTCATATGGTCGGCTTTCTTAAGTGTCAGCCTTTGTACCAGAAAATGCATATCTATAAAAATTGACCAGTTTATACAGCTTTTTCCAAGGAGAGGAAAAGCGTTCTGGAAGGTACTCAATCTAACAGTTGAGTTTGTGTTTTTCGTATATCTGATACCGTATTCATTCATATATCTGAAAAATACGATAGAAAGCGGTCAGGTCAGTCCTGCCTGCGGTATCCCTATGTACTATGTGCAGGCGGCACCGTTTGTGTGCTTTATCATTACAGCCTTCCGCATCGCTCAAAGATGGGTTGGAGAGTGGAAAATTGTACTGAAAAAAGATGAAAAGTCACTCGAGGAGGGCAATATCGCCACAGTTATTGAGGAAGCTGTTGTTGAAGACGCTTACCGCGAGAAAGAGCTTGTTGAGGCTATTTTAAAAGCTGAGAAAGAAGAAAATACTATATCCGGTAAAAAGATCAACACTAAAAACAGAAAGGAGAAATAGATGTCAGCAGTTGCAGTATTTATTTTATTTGTCATTTGTTTAGTGATCGCAATTCCGGTGTCTATCTCTCTTGGAATTGTTGCCGTTTTACCGGGCGCGTTTGATCCTTCGTTTACGGCAAGCGCAAGTTATGTCATCCGTTCCATGTTAGGCGGAATCGACAGTTTCCCACTGCTTGCAGTACCAATGTTCGTGCTTGCCGGAATCCTTATGGCGCACGGTAAGATCTCCCAGAAGCTGTTTGATGTGTTTGTTTATTTTATTGGAAAAAGAACCGCAGGAATCCCGTGTGCAGTGATCATCACCTGCCTGTTTTATGGCGCAATTTCCGGCTCTGCACCTGCAACTGTGGCAGCAGTCGGAAGTATGACGATCCCGCTTCTGATCGAGCTTGGCTATAAAAAAGATTTTGCAACCGCAATCGTTGCAGTTGCGGGCGGACTTGGTGTTATCATCCCACCGAGTATTCCGTTTATCATGTATGCAATGGCAACCGGGGAATCTGTCAGTGACTTATTCTTAGCAGGGATTGTGCCGGGACTTATGATCGGAGCACTGCTGATGTTTTACGCTTATTACCATTGCAGACGCTATGGCGAGGACAAGGAAAAAATTGATGCAAAAGTAACAGAACTTCGCGAGAAAGGTTTTTTAAATATTTTAAAAGACAGTATCTGGGCACTGATCAGTCCGGTGATCGTACTCGGCTGTATTTATGCAGGAATCGCATCTCCGACAGAGGCGGCAGTTATTTCTGTATTTTATGCATTATTTGTCAGTCTGTTTATTTATAAATCCATTAAAGTGAAGGAAATCTGGGGCATTATGGTGGAAGCCATGAAAACATATGCACCGATCCTGTTTATCCTTGCTGCATCCACTGCCTTCTCAAGAGTGCTGACCTTAATGCAGGTTCCACAGACAGTGAGCGCATGGATCTTAGCACATTTCAGTAATGAGATTGTATTACTGATTATCATTAATGTATTCCTTCTGATCGTTGGAATGGTCATGGATACAACACCGGCAATTCTGATCTTAAGTCCGATTCTTCTGCCAATCGTGCAGAGCATTGGAATGAATCCGATCCATTTTGGTGTGGTAATGATCGTAAACCTTGCAATTGGTTTTGTGACACCGCCGATTGGAGTCAATCTGT
>ERZ837380.3656-NODE-3656-length-13983-cov-9.651134_pt1 | contig 13983 bp, 7 predicted proteins | sample MGYA00519685_ERZ837380 | MGnify/ENA primary metagenome ERZ837380 (study PRJEB31850, sample SAMEA3708817) | human gut metagenome | biome: human gut; feature: human-associated habitat; material: faeces | place: China | collected 2014 ...
CAGATGTTTTCATGTTTTTTCAACTTTATAGTAGGAGGATTACGCATCAAAATTATACTCACAACCGTAAGTCATAAAACAGATTCACCTCTGTGCCCTCTGTGTACTCTGTGGTGAAAACAGTGCAGACATGAATAAGATTCACTTCTGCGGCCTATATGGTGAATAAATTCAGAACGTTATAGGAAAGTAAAAGAATAACTTCCACGCGAGTGAAGGTTTTCTTTTACTTTTCTTTTTTTATAATAGTTGAAATCATAAAGTAGCTTACTTTTGTTCTTTCTCTTATATTATATAATCTAAAATAACTAGTGATGCAAAAAATGAATAAAAATGGATTTAGCCAATGTGCCGGAGCGTACATTGAGCGTTTGCGAAAAGAAGGGCGATATTCTACCGCTCATGTTTATAAGAATGCTCTTTTTTCTTTTAGTAAGTTTTGTAGAACAGGTAACATATCGTTCAGGCAAGTCACCCGGGAATGTTTACGATGCTATGGACAGCATCTTTACGAGTCCGGGTTAAAACTCAATACGGTTTCTACTTATATGCGTATGTTGCGTAGTATCTATAATCGGGGAGTAGAAGCGGGAAGTGCCCCTTATGTTCCCCGGTTGTTTCATGATGTCTATACAGGCGTGGATATCCGGCAAAAGAAAGCATTGCCTGTGACCGAATTGCACAAACTACTGTATGAAGACCCGAAATCCGAACGTTTGCGTCGTACGCAGACGATTGCAGCTCTGATGTTTCAGTTCTGTGGAATGTCATTCGCGGATTTGGCGCATTTGGAGAAATCGGCTTTAGACCGGAATGTGCTTCAATATAACCGTATCAAGACTAAAACACCTATAAGCCTGGAAATTCTGGAAAGTGCAAAAGAGATGGTGAATCAGCTTCGAAGCAATAAAACTGCTCTTCCTGATTGTCCCGACTATTTATTCGATATTCTGCATGGTGATAAGAAGCGGAAAGATGAAAAAGCATATAAAGAATATCAGTCTGCTCTTCGTCGTTTTAATAATTCTTTGAAGGATTTGGCGAGAGTGTTGCGCTTGAATTCGCCCGTCACTTCATATACCTTCCGACATTCTTGGGCCACTACTGCTAAGTATCGCGGAGTTCCGGTTGAAATGATTAGTGAATCGTTGGGACACAAATCTATTAAAACCACACAAATATATCTGAAAGGCTTTGGATTAAGCGAACGCACAGAAGTAAATAGAAAGAATTTATCTTACGTTAAAAATTACAATGTAAGTAGGTAATAGATAGACAAAACTTTAATAATCAGTATTTAAATGTATCTGTTACTTCTTAGGTAACGGAATCAAATATGACGCAAAGATAGACAAAAATATAAATAGCAAACAAATATTCCCCCATTTTTTTTCGTTTTATCTGATGCATACGGCAAAAAAAAATCCGAACATGAAATAATCATATCTTCATGCCCTATGATTTATATGTCCTGTCTTAAAAAGAATTTCCCCCTTCGCTAAAGGCAAAAACTCTTCTATCACTGTAATTGTCGATGTTTTTCTCTATTCTCATTCCGATTGGTCTTGGTTGTGTGTTTACTGTTACCTAAGAAGTAACAGAATTATATAAGGTAAAAATAGTGGATTAATCAAAAAAGTTTTGAGAATATCTCTATTTAAAAGTATAACATACAAATAAAGATGAAACAAACTAAAGCGGCTTTTAGGAATAAGCCATTTATTTCGTTAAAAGGTAGTATTCTATTTCTGATACTCATTCCGATGAGCGGTCTGGTTCACGCGCAATATTCCATGGGAACAACGGGGCAGTTGATGATACCTACCGCTGAAATGCAGGAGACCGGTACATTTATGGGAGGAGTCAATTTCTTACCCGAGCAAGTTACTCCATCGGTTTTCAGTTTTCCTACCATGAACTATTTTGTAGATATGACTCTTTTTTCTTTTATCGAATTCACTTACCGGATGACATTACTCAAAATGACAACCGGTACAGGCAGAACGGGTTATCATAATCAGGACCGTTCTAATACGATTCGTATTCGTCCGCTAAAAGAAAGTCGCTATTTCCCAGCTGTTGTGATTGGTGGAGATGATCTTTTGACGGAGAAGAAGACTCCGTATTGGGGAGCTTATTATGGTGTGTTGACAAAGACTATCGGGTTTCGTTCGGGAGACCAATTGGCTGTAACGGCCGGATGGTATATTCATCAAGGTGATTGTCGTGTATTTAATAAAGGACCTTTCGGAGGTGTCCGCTATACGCCTTCTTTTTGCAAAGAATTGAAGTTGATGGTGGAATATGATACGCGTGGATGGAATATGGGTGCTGCCATGCGCTTTTGGAAGCATTTGTCCGTCAATGTGTTTACTCGTGAATTTACATGTGTTTCCGCCGGTCTGCGGTATGAATGTACATTAATGCATTAAAAGAAGATGAAAAGGATTGTTAGTGTGACCGCTGTTTTTCTCTGTGGTATTTCTTTGTTACAGGCACAGCCTGTTCGTGTGAGTGAGACACTGAAAGAGTTGGATATGGAGAATATTTCAGTTGTGGAGAAAAGGGACACGATAACTGCGGCTTTTGAGACCTCTGCTTATAGAGGTATTTATAATGGAATCGGTATTGCCATACGCCATTTGGTTACTATACCGGAAATACCGACTTTGCAGCTACTTATATTAGATAATGCCTTACCACAATTATGCATAACCATCCCTGCAGAATTGATTCAAAAATATCAGTCCGGTGAATGTGCGTTGGATGAAGTGTATCGTAAGATGGGGATAACTACTTCTACCGAAACTGCTGTACGGCAGCTGAAAGGCGTAAAACGAAAAGAAAGTTCTTTCGGTAAGGTCGATTTGGTAGTATATCCCAACGTGATGTTAGTCAATAATGTAACTTATAAGTTGTATAAAGCGGCTCTCGAGTTGCAACCTGCCGTGGAAATGCAATTATGGAAAGGCGCCTCGCTACGGATGCAGGTTTCTTTGCCTATTGTAAGTAATGAAGATGGCAAGTGGAACTGCGTTCGCCTGGGATACATGACTTTTCGTCAGGATTTTCGCTTGGCTAATCATTGGAAAGGATACCTCACAGGCGGTAGTTTCTCGAATGACCGTCAAGGACTTGCAGCAGGCATCGGCTATTTTTCAGCAAATGGTCGGTGGACGGTAGAAGGTGGAGGAGGAATAACCGGTTCTGCTCATTTCTATGGTAGCGAATGGAAAATGAGTCAATGGAAAAGAGTCAATGGAAAAATTAGTGTAGGATATTATATACCGGAAGTGAATACCTTGGTAAAAGTAGAAGGAGATCGCTTTATTTATGGCGATTATGGAGTACGCGGAACTCTTTCACGCTACTTCGGCGAATATATTGTAGGTATATATGGTATGTATACAAATGGAGCAACGAATGCAGGATTCAACTTTTCTATTCCATTACCGGGAAAGAAACGCAAGCGACATCTGCTACGGGTAATTCTTCCCGAATATTTTGCTTTTCAGTATGATATGCGTAGCGGGAATGAATATGCCCATCGTTCGTTGGGCGAAAGTTATAGTGTTGAACCTAAGTCGGCAGAGAATTCACATTTCTGGCAGCCGGATTATATTCGATATTATTTGATTAAAACGAGTGAGAAGTGAAACATGATTGATATTTTAACTAGTATTTTTAACAAATTTGAAACATTATGAAAAGTGTAAAATGGTTTTATGTGGGTGCCATGGCAATAGCCTTGGGTATGTTAACTTTTGCGACAGTAGCCTGTCACGATGATGATGACGATCCGAAACCGGCAGAAGGGGAAGTAATTGAAACTCCAAAACCGGTAGTGGAGTATTACATTATGGGTACGGTGACTTCCGGGGGAGAAGCAATGAATGGGGTAAAGGTAAAAGTGGGTAGTAAAAATTACACAACCGACTCGAATGGTAAGTTCTCTGTTACAGAAAGTGCTACAGGTACTTATAGTATTGAAGCGTCTTCTAATGGATATCTTTCACAGAAAACGTCAGTTGTCATTGCAGAGAATGCAGAGAATCGTAGTGTGGTAACGGTAGCTCTGGCTCTGACAAAGGAGAGTCGGAAGGAAACTGTGTCAGTAACTGCAGAAGAAGAAATTAAAGTAGAGGATAATAGTGAATCTAATACTACCATTGAAGATCCGGGAGAAGTTGCTCCGGAAGCAGTGGTAGAGGATAAACCACTCGTGAAAGTCGAATTGGCAATACCGGCAGGTGCAATTGATACAGAAGCTAGTGCAAGCCTTATTAGTGATGGGAATGTTGGCATTAGTGTAACAACCTTTGTTCCTGCTCCTGCAGAAGTGACTACTGAAGTGAAGGCTGAAGAAGTGAATCAAAATGTAGAAAAAAGCATACCTTTAGCTGCTGCTAAATTTGAACCGTCTGGTTTGAAATTTAAAAATGATGTTACGATTTCTATTCCTAACCCTATCCCTGGAATAACATTCGCTGATGCTGATATGATACTTACTTATCAGAATCCAGATACAGGAGAATGGGGAGATGCAAAAGATAATAAGGGAAATGTAATTAAAAATATATCTTCTACTACAGAAGGTGGAGCTGTCACTGCATATACAGCCGATGTCGATCACTTCTCTGCTTATGCTATAGAGAATAAAGTATACAGCAAGATTAGTAATGAAACTGTGACAACTACTATTCTAGGACAAGCTAGTCGTGATAATAGCGAGAATGCTAAAGCAGTGACTGGTATTGAACTGAAATATAAGGAAAAGTCTGGTTGGGACTATGATAAGAATGATGCTGGTCTTGTTGCTGAAGTTAAATCGCAATTAGGAGCTACTACTAGTGAGAGCGATACAAAAACGGTGAATGCAATGGTTGCTTTCATGAAAACTCGTATGTTCTCATTAATGGGATCGGTATCTGGCATTACGGAAACTGAACGTGTTTATAACACTGTAAATGTAAACGGATACACCACTATGAGTTATACTTGCTATGCAAAAGCGCGTACTACCACGTTGACGGCTAATGTAAAGTTTAATGGTCAAAACAAGACGGTTTCGATTACAGCAACTCGTTATACCGGAACGGATCATCAATATAAGACGGTTACTTATAATCCGACACATAGCGGCGGTAAGGGTGGTAGTATTTAAGATGTTTTATAGTAAGGGGCTTGGATTCGTTTGTAGCATTGAATCCTTGCCTTAGCCGATTAGGAAAAAGTACAGAGGTACATCTTTACCTAATCGAAGCCATGCATCAGATTTTATTTTGATGCACATTTCCCTGAATATCAACTGTCTGTGAAGATCGTTGATATGATTTGAAACGATTCATTGAATCGATATGTAATATTTTTAATAAAACCCTTTTGAATATGTTCCTTTTTTAATAAACCCTTTGGGGCATATTCATATAGAGTATAGAGGGAGGAGATCACTGTGAAGCGGTCTCCTCTTTTGCTTTTTGAAAATATTGTATTACGCGAAGTAGTATTGCTAAAATCTGTCTTCCTTGGAGTGTTATTATATTCTTTTTGACTAGATTTGACTAGAAGTAATACCCTAAATTCACAAAACAACTTCCTTTGTCCGTCTGATTGGAATATCCCAACGATATTTCCAATGGTCCGAAGATGCTGTCCATTCCATAGCCTGCGCTAACACCGAATAATTGCTTGCCTTTCAGTATATCGAAGAAATTACTATCCGTTAGCCCGTAATTACCCGTCAGCGTGAGATAATGAATGGCTCCCATACGTTGCCTGAACTTAATAGACGCAATCATGATGGTGTTATCCATCAATTCCAAGTTGGTAACCCCGGCAAACGGTAATTGCTGTGGAATATAGAAACCGGGTACGTCACCGCCAATGGCATTTTGCAGCGGATAAGGAAAATCTCTTCCGATCAGGATACGTCCATAAATGGAAGGAATGACGGAGAAACGGCGGGTCACAGGGATGACACTTGCCCACGAAGCATTCAATGCTGAAAATGGAGCGTGGTCGTTGTATTGTGCCATGTTATCCGTATAAAGCGAATAGGCAGCTCTGAAGTCACTTCCTTTAGAAGGGAAGCGTCCTTTATCATAAGTATTATATTGCACTTGGGCAAAATAACTTAGAAAGTGTTCGGATTCTACTTTCAGATCGGAGATTTCAGGTTTCTTGAACAGGAAATCTTTGTACTTGTAGTATTCAAAACGCAGACCGAGTCCGAAGCGGAAATTCTTGTACCATACATCGGAGAAACCGAATTCTGCCAGATGATATTTATACGTTGTATTATAGGCACGGTCACCTTCCTCGTAAATGTTGATATCGTTGTATTGGAACATATACGAAAAGTTGAAATTACGTTGCTGCATGGGTTCCAACGTATAATCTATGCGGGCAGCATATCGTTTACCCAATCGACCGGTAAGAGCCAGGCGGGAAGGAATATGAGTTTTGAGGTCTGCCGTTGCATTCACCAACAAAGACGCGATTTCTTCCGAGTCGAAACGGATGCCCAGATTGATTCTTCTTTCATATTTTTCCTGCAACAGGAAGTTGAGGTGATAACCTTCAGGAGTCTCTTTCAACGTATAGCTGGCACTGGAATAGGATTGGCTACCGCGTAATTGATACAAGGCCTGTTCTATTTGTTGAGTGGTAATGTCACTGTTTTCTTTCAGATTACATTTCTTCATCAGCCATTTTTTATCATCCACCTCTACACCGGAAAATGAGATGTCCGTCACATAAACCGTGCGTGCATTGGAAAGAGAAGAATAAGGGCCATGTTGCTTCGGAGTATAATCTTCGGCTATTCCTATCTTCTTTTTCAAGGCAAGCAACGAATTCCATTGTTCTTTAGCCGCTTCTTCGCCTCTTCGCATCAGAGTGTCGATGGCAGCCGGGGTAAAACTGGCGGATGAATATCCCTCCACATTGACACGGATATAAGTGTCTGTGAGGTCTACATTTTTTTCATGGTTAGACTGGCAGGTGATGTCTACAATCTGTCCCAGAATATCGGGGACGCTGTTGAGCTTGTCAGCCTTCTTCAAAGCATTCTGCACGTCTACTCCGATAATAATATCGGCTCCCATGGCTTTCACAACATCTGCCGGATAGTTGTTTACAATGCCGCCGTCCACTAATACCATGCTGTCTTGCCGTACCGGAGTAAATACACCCGGAATAGCCATACTGGCACGCATAGCGGTTGAGAGTATTCCGTCATGGAATACAATTTGCTCTCCATTGACAACATTGGCTGCCACACAAGCAAAAGGAATGGGAAGTTTATTAAAGTTGATGGAGTCATGATACCCCACAGTGAGATCTGAAAATAGGTTAGCCAGATTTTGCCCTTTCATGAGTCCTCCGGCAGCAGCATCCTTGGGAGTTTTGGTGAAAGGGATAGAGACTGTATATTTTTCAGACCGTTCACGATCAGTCAATGACATGGCACTTCGTTTGATACGGTCGCTCAACAGGAATGTCCAATCTTGTTTTCGTACCATGCTGTCCAATTGTTCCGTAGTATAACCGATGGCATACAGACCACCTACGATAGCTCCCATACTGGTGCCGGCTATATAGTCAATAGGAATTCCGGCTTCCTCAATTACTTTCAGTGCTTTGATGTGTGCCATTCCTTTGGCACCGCCGCCGCTTAGAACGACACCTACCTTTTTCCTTTGCTCTTGAGAATGCAAAGAAAAAGGCAATAAGATGCCAATTGATAAAACTAATGTTGAAAAGATTTGTTTTTTCATTAGGATGTGGTCTAGTGTTGATGTTTAATATAATACAAATGTAGAGCATAATTTGTTTAGTTGTTGAAATAGGAACTAAAAAAAATGTTCCAAAAGTCGGAAATGTGGATTTTTTCTACACCATACAGTGAATCTCCACACTTTCTGCAAAACGAAGAAATATCTAATGCTTTGATTTTAAGCAAATAATGCAGCTAACGCATTTTTGGTATATGAGTTGTAAATAAGGATATAGAACAAACATAAGTTAAATTAAATAATAAGATTCGATATGAGATTATTCTTTTCGAAACATGAGTTGAAACTGAGGAGAAAGAGAACCATTGCTGCTATTATGTGTATGGTAGTTGTGTTGGGTGTGTATTGGATACTGACCCGACCTCAGAAGGCTGCGCCGGAAATGCCGACAGTCATTGTTGAACCGGTAGTGAAAGACGACGTAGAGATATACGGGGAATATGTGGGGCGTATTCGTGCCCAACAGTTCGTCGAAGTACGTGCCCGTGTGGAAGGTTATCTGGAAAATATGCTTTTTGCCGAAGGGACATATGTCAATAAGAATCAGGTTTTGTTTGTAATCAACCAGGACCAGTATCGTGCCAAAGCAGATAAAGCCAGAGCGCAATTGAAAAAAGACGAAGCGCAGGCTTTGAAAGCGGAACGTGATTTAAAACGTATCCGTCCGTTGTTTGAACAGAACGCTGCAAGCCAGTTGGACTTGGATAATGCGGAAGCCGCTTATGAAAGTGCCGAGGCAACGGTAGCCATGAGCGAGGCGGATTTGGCACAGGCTGAACTGGAATTGGGTTATACCATTGTTCGTTCGCCCTTATCGGGACACATTAGTGAAAGAAATGTGGACTTGGGTACATTAGTCGGTCCCGGAGGAAAATCATTGCTTGCTACCATTGTGAAGAGTGATACAGTGTTGGTGGATTTCAGTATGACAGCACTCGATTATTTGAAGAGTAAAGAAAGAAACATTAATTTGGGACAGCAGGATTCCACCCGTTCCTGGCAGCCGAATATTACCATTACATTGGCAGATAATACCGTCTATCCATTCAAAGGATATGTGGATTTTGCCGAACCGCAAGTCGATCCTCAAACCGGAACTTTCTCTGTACGTGCAGAAATGCCGAATCCGAAACAAGTATTGTTGCCGGGACAATTTACAAAGGTAAAGTTGTTGCTGGATGTTCGTGAAGGTGCACTGGTTGTTCCGATGAAAGCCGTTACCATCGAAAAGGGTGGAGCATATATTTATACCATGCGCAAAGATAATGCGGTAGAGAAACGTTTTATCGAATTAGGACCGGAAGTCGGGAATAATGTGGTGGTAGAAAGAGGACTGGCAGAAGGAGAAATGGTGGTTGTAGAAGGGTTCCATAAGTTGACTCCGGGCATGAAAGTACGGGTCAGTGATCCGGAAGCCGAAGCTGGGGACAGTATAACTACGACAAAAAATGAAGTGACCGGAGTAAAAGAAAACACTACCGGAACGAAGGATAACGCGAAAGGAGAATAAACGATGAAAGTTACTTTTTTTATAGATAGGCCGGTCTTCTCGGCCGTAATCTCCATCGTGATTGTGATTGTCGGCATTATTGGTCTGACGATGCTTCCGGTGGATCAATATCCGCAGATTACCCCTCCGGTGGTGAAGATCAGCGCATCCTATCCGGGTGCCAGCGCACTTACCGTGTCGCAGGCGGTAGCCACTCCGATTGAGCAGGAAATCAATGGTACGCCGGGTATGCTTTATATGGAATCAAACAGTTCTAACTCCGGAGGTTTTTCGGCAACAGTCACTTTTGACGTATCTGCCGATCCGGATTTGGCAGCCGTTGAGATTCAGAACCGTGTGAAACTGGCGGAATCCCGTCTGCCGGCAGAAGTCATTCAGAATGGTATTTCGGTAGAAAAACAGGCTCCCAGTCAGTTGATGACGCTTTGTTTGACTTCTACTGATCCGAAGTTCGACGAAATTTATTTGAGTAACTTTGCTACTATCAACGTGCTCGATGTAATTCGCCGTATTCCTGGGGTTGGACGTGTATCTAATATCGGTAGCCGCTATTATGCGATGCAGATATGGGCGCAACCCGATAAGTTGGCAAACTTTGGACTGACCGTGCAGGATTTACAGAATGCATTGAAGGATCAGAACCGTGAATCGGCAGCTGGGGTATTGGGGCAACAACCGGTACAGGGACTGGATATTACCATTCCTATTACGACTCAAGGACGTTTGTCTACCGTAGGGCAGTTTGAAGATATTGTAGTGCGTGCCAATGCCAACGGATCTATTATCAGGTTGAAAGATGTGGCGCGTGTATCGTTGGAGGCCTCTTCCTATAACACGGAAAGTGGTATCAACGGCGAGAATGCCGCTGTTCTTGGCATTTATATGTTGCCGGGAGCAAATGCGATGGAAGTAGCCGAGAGAGTAAAAGAGGCTATGGATGAGATTAGCAAGAATTTTCCGGAAGGATTGAGCTATGAGATTCCGTTCGATATGACGACTTATATTTCCGAATCTATTCATGAAGTATATAAGACGTTGTTTGAAGCGTTGGTATTAGTTGTATTGGTGGTTTATCTATCCTTGCAGAGCTGGCGTGCAACGTTGATTCCGGTAGTGGCGGTGCCTATTTCATTGATCGGTACTTTCGGATTCATGTTGATTTTCGGTTTCTCGCTGAATATACTGACATTACTCGGATTGATTCTTGCCATCGGTATTGTTGTGGATGATGCGATTGTGGTGGTGGAAGGCGTAGAACATATCATGGAAACGGAACATCTAAGCCCATACGAAGCAACGAAGAAAGCGATGAACGGACTTGCTAGTGCTTTGATTGCCACATCACTGGTATTGGCGGCAGTGTTCGTTCCGGTTAGTTTTTTAAGTGGGATTACAGGGCAGTTGTATCGCCAGTTTACGGTGACGATTGTGGTGTCCGTACTTATTTCTACGGTAGTGGCTCTGACATTGAGCCCGGTGATGTGTTCATTGATTCTGAAGCCGGATAACGGAAAGAAAAAGAATATCGTTTTCCGGAAGATTAATGAATGGCTGGGCATCGGTAGCAATAAATATGTGGCTGCCGTAACTCGCACCATCAAGCATCCTCGCCGGGTTTTGAGTGCTTTTGGTATGGTATTGATCGCTATTATGCTGATTCACCGCATTATTCCGACCAGTTTCTTGCCTGTGGAAGATCAGGGATATTTCAAAATTGAATTGGAACTGCCGGAGGGAGCTACTTTGGAACGTACCCGTATCGTAACAGAACGTGCCATTGCTTATTTGGAAAAGAATCCATATATTGAATATATACAGAACGTAACGGGAAGTAGTCCGCGTGTTGGAAGTAACCAGGGACGTGCTGAACTGACGGTGATCCTGAAACCTTGGGAAGAGCGGAAGAGCACTACTATTGAAAAGATTATGGATACGGTGGAAAAACATTTGAGGGAATATCCCGAATGTAAAGTCTATCTGTCCACTCCTCCGGTTATTCCGGGACTGGGTAGCTCGGGAGGTTTTGAAATGCAATTGGAAGCCCGTGGAGAAGCCACTTTCGATAATTTGGTAGACGCGGCAGATACATTAATGTACTACGCATCCAAACGCAAAGAGCTGGCTGGTCTGTCATCTTCTTTGCAGTCGGAAATACCACAACTCTATTTCGATGTAGACCGTGACAAAGTAAAGATGCTGGGTGTGCCACTGGCTGATGTGTTCTCTACCATGAAGGCTTATACCGGTTCGGTGTATGTGAACGACTTTAATATGTTCAACCGTATATATAAGGTTTACATTCAGGCGGAAGCTCCTTACCGGGAACACAAAGACAATATCAATCTGTTCTTCGTGAAGGCCTCCAATGGAGCGATGGTACCGTTGACTTCTTTAGGAAATGCCTCCTATACCACAGGACCGGGAAGTATTAAACGTTTTAATATGTTTACTACGGCCGTTATCCGTGGAGCAGCTGCACAAGGATATAGTTCCGGACAGGCGATGGAGATCATGGAACAGATAGCTCGTGACCATCTTCCCGATAATATCGGTCTTGAATGGAGTGGCCTTTCTTATCAGGAGAAGCAGGCGGGAGGTCAGACAGGTATGGTGATGGCATTGGTATTCCTGTTCGTTTTCCTTTTCCTTGCTGCGCAATACGAAAGTTGGACAGTGCCTATTGCCGTGTTGCTTTCTTTACCTGTTGCCGCTTTGGGGGCCTATTTAGGAGTCTGGGTTTGCGGATTGGAGAACGATGTCTATTTCCAGATTGGTCTGGTAATGCTGGTGGGACTTGCTGCCAAGAATGCGATTTTGATTGTAGAGTTTGCAAAAGTACAGGTAGATAAAGGTGAAGACCTGGTGCAGTCGGCTATCTACGCAGCCAAATTGCGTTTCCGTCCGATTCTGATGACTTCTCTCGCATTCGTACTCGGTATGCTTCCGATGGTATTGGCAAGCGGTCCGGGGTCGGCAAGTCGGCAGGCAATCGGTACAGGTGTATTTTTCGGAATGATATTTGCCATTGTATTCGGTATCATTCTTGTGCCGTTCTTCTTTGTGATGGTGTATAAAACAAAGTCGAAAATTTTAAAACATAAGAAATAATGAAACGAAAGAAACTATATATTGCTATCCTGTTACTTGCCGGAGTCTTGACTTCCTGCAAGGTAGGGAAAAGCTATGTCCGCCCTGATCTTCATTTGCCCGACAGCTTGGAAAGAGCGCAAGACTCGATCAGCTTCGGCGATCAGGACTGGAGGGATATTTATACGGATGCTACCTTGAGAAGTCTGATAGAACGTGCACTGGATCATAACAAGGATATGTTGATTGCCGCTGCCCGTGTGAAAGAAATGGCAGCACAGAAACGTATTTCCACCGCTGCGTTACTTCCGGATATCAAAGGAAAAGTAACGGCAGAACGTGAACTCGAAAATCATGGAGGAGATGCTTTCAAGAGATCAGAGACCTTTGAAGCACAATTTCTCGTTTCATGGGAACTTGATCTTTGGGGAAATCTGCGTTGGGCACGTTCGGCCAGTATTGCCGAGTATCTGCAATCTATCGAGGCGCAACGCGCATTGCGGATGACGATTGTTGCTGAAGTGGCACAGGCTTACTATGAATTGGTTGCTTTAGATACAGAACTGGACATTGTAAAGCAAACATTGAAAGCCCGTGAAGAAGGAGTACGTTTGGCGCGTATCCGGTTTGCCGGCGGATTGACTTCCGAGACTTCTTATCGACAGGCGCAGGTGGAGTTGGCACGTACGGCAACTTTGGTTCCTGACCTCGAACGTAAAATCTCCCTGAAAGAAAACGATATTGCCTATCTTGCGGGTGAATATCCTAATAAGATAGCCCGTTCCCGTTTGCTTCAGGAATTCAACTCTCCGGAAACACTTCCTGTTGGATTGCCGTCTACATTATTGGAACGTCGTCCCGACATCCGTCAGGCAGAGCAGAAATTGATTGCTGCCAATGCGAAAGTGGGAGTGGCCTATACAAATATGTTCCCGCGTCTTGCCCTGACAGGTGGTTTCGGTAGTGAAAGTACTTCTTTGTCGGAACTTCTGAAATCTCCCTATGCAGTGATGGAAGGAGCTTTGCTGACTCCGATTTTTGGCTGGGGAAAGAACCGTGCGGCATTAAAAGCCAAAAAGGCAGCTTATGAGGCTGAAGTACATAGTTATGAAAAAGCCGTACTGGAAGCTTTCAAGGAAACACGTAATGCAATTGTCAATTTCAACAAGATCAAAGAAGTGTATGAACTTCGTGCCAATTTGGAACGTTCGGCCAAGAGCTACATGGACCTGGCACAACTGCAATACATCAATGGGGTTATTAATTATCTGGACGTATTGGATGCCCAACGTGGATATTTTGATGCACAGATTGGGTTGAGTAATGCTATCCGTGACGAGTTGATTGCGGTAGTTCAACTCTATAAGGCTCTTGGTGGAGGCTGGGAACAAAATCCCTAGAATTATCATATCGATTCACTCATTGAAGAAAACGTAAAGGCTATCTCCCACACCGGGAGGTAGCCTTAATTTTTCTTTCTTCTTCTTTTTGTCTTAAAAACAACAACAGAAGAATTTTCATAATTCGGAAAAAAGTGCGAAATTTGCAACGCTTTTCAAGTTTGACAAGAAACTTACTAACACCTTTAAA
>ERZ837380.3658-NODE-3658-length-13971-cov-5.154283_pt1 | contig 13971 bp, 11 predicted proteins | sample MGYA00519685_ERZ837380 | MGnify/ENA primary metagenome ERZ837380 (study PRJEB31850, sample SAMEA3708817) | human gut metagenome | biome: human gut; feature: human-associated habitat; material: faeces | place: China | collected 2014 ...
TCTTTTTTCGCCTTTTTCATATGGTATTATTTCTGGATTTGTTATTTTTATTCCTCTTATTTCTATTTTTAGTAATGCTTCTAGAAAATCTTTTAATACACTTTCATTTCCTTTATATGCAAATACTCTTTTAAATATGTAATCATCTGTTAGTGGTAATCGTTCTAAATTATTATTCATTTAGCTCCTTCCATATTATACTAAAATTTATTGCGGTTGGCAATACTTTTTAGTAAATATTTATTATTGTATTTACAATTATGACCTTGCTGACTATTTTTATGTTTTATAAATATTTACTTTTATATTTCTTTTTCAATCTCCTCCTTTACTTTTAGTTTGTTTTTGGTATTTGATTTCTTTGGAATTTTTATTTAGATTTTAAAATTTTTTTGTTTGAAATCTTTGATTTTAATTTTTGTTTTTCTGCCAAAACCTAAGTTGTTTGATTTTAACTTTTTTATATTAAAATAAGCCATGCAATGTCAAATTGCATGACTATATATTAGCATATTTTTGGCTTAATTTCAAGATAAATCGTTCGACAAATTTCGATTTACTATATCTCAATTATTGTGATATATATTTTATTCTTTACCTAATACATAAGGATTATCTTCAGTTCCATCACCATTTATTATATAAACTCCAGATTTAAATGTAACTACTGGACGTATACCGAAAACAATATTTATTATTTTGGCTAATCATATCTCCTTTATAACCAACCATCCACAAATTCTTAGAACCTATAGCCGAAGCACACCAATAATCCGCCCCTGTTGTTCTTTGAACAGTTGTTTTCGTCCTTATTTCATCATATGTTATTGCATGCACTTCTTCTATTATATCTATTTGATTTTTATCTTTATACATATTCCAATCTCTTGCTTCATATGTATTATAATTTATTTTTCTTTTACCGCCTGACAGAATATATTCAGCTTCATTTGAATCACCATCTTTACAATTATAATACACAAAGTTTTCGGTACTTCCAGTATGTATTATTTTACTTACATATGTTTTATTATCTTTTTCTTCACTACTCAATATTTGCCATCCATCATAATAATTATTACCATAATCATCTTTCGGGTCCACGCTTTTATTTCTACTCGTTGTTATTATTCCTTTATTTATACAATCTTCATTATCAATATCTCCTTCATATGTAAAACCTCCAAAAGTAAAATTTAATCCTTTTTCTCTACTTGCTATTTTTGTTATATTTATATTATATAATGACTTTGCTTTCAAATAATCAATTTCTTCTTTGGTCCATTTTCCTGCATCATATTTAACTAAATTACTAGCAACTTCAAATTGATTAACCTCAACATTTTTTTGAATCTCTACTTTTTTTCCATTATATTGTGCTGTTATTACAAATTTATAATTTCCATTTTTAATTATTCGATACGGTACTTTTGGCTCTATTGTTAAACTAGCACCATTTACATTGGTACTTGCCTTTAATTTTATATACGCTCTACTACCAGCTGTTATTGAATTTTTTTCTTCACTTTTTCCTCCAAAAGACGTACTAGTATTAACAACCTCTTCTGTTATACTTATTTCCATTTTTTGTGTTGTTACAATTATTTGTATATCTCCAGTTACTTTTTCTGTAGAAATTCTTCCTGTGGTATTATCAACCTTTAATGTTCCTCCATCCATTGTCGCAGTTATGCCAGTTATCACATAATCTCCTGTTGCCGTTATTGTATTTTCATATGTTTTTCCATAATCTGTTACTATTGATTTATTATTCATTTCCGCTCCAATTGAAAGTTCTACTGTTACATTACATGGAATTGAATCAATTTTTATTTTTTCATTATCGACACTTTCATCTTCTGATATTATTTTTATAATATACTCTTGACCTAATGTTATTGTATATTCTATCTCTTTTTCATGTTCGCCATTACAATCTATTATATTTCCATCTGGCATTTCTATTGTTTTTAAACCTTTTTCATCATTTATAACTGTTATTCTTATTTTTACTGTATTATCTTTAAATGTTGTTTTATCTACAGTGTATGATATTCCTACTGCTTTACATATTGTAATATTCATATTTATATCTATTAGACAAGTTAAAGATATTTCACCTTTTTTCAATCTAATTTTTTTACCATTGTTATCATTTAATATTATTGCATTATATCTTTCTGATAATTTTTGTTTATTTAACCAATCTTCATTTATATCATTTAATGTTGCTCCACCCAGCTTATCAATTTGTAGATTTTGGACTGCTATAGAAACTGCTTCTTGCATTTCTGCTTTTATAGTTTTTTCTTTTGCTAATTTTGCATTTGCAAATAACCCTGTGTTTGTTATTGCTTGTATACTTATTCCTGCTAAAATTAGCAAAACTATTATTGTAATTACTAGTGCTACTAGTGTTATTCCTCCTTCTTTAAATTTGCATTTGTTCATTTTTTTCTCCTCCTATGTATATTTTCTGACATTTATGTCATAAATAAGATATCACTAATTAATTTTGTTGTCAAGGTTCTATGATATTTTTTTCATACTTTTTTAATATCATTTATGACATAATTATCACAACAATTTAATTTACGGAGGCTTTTATATGATTAAAGAATATAGATTAAAAAAAGGCTTTTCTCAAGAATTTCTGGCTGAAAAAATTGATATAAGCTGGAGACATTTACAACGTTTAGAACATAATGAAGCTAATACAACTGTTAAAACTTTAAAAAAATTAATTAAAGTTCTCGATATTTCAGATGAAGATATTTTGGACTATTTAAAACAATAAAAAATTGCCATAAGGTTATCTCTACCTTTGGCAATTTTTATTTACCCAAATATTCCTCTCTTTTTAATAGGAGGTTGTTCATTCATAGTTTTTGCAAGTTCCATTAACAAATCTCTTTGTTCTTTTGTTAATCTCTTTGGAGTTTGAACTTGTACTGTAAATACAAAATCTCCCTCTGAACTAGAATTTACATATTTGAAGCCTTTATTTCTTATTGTAAATTTAGTACCAGTTTGTGTTCCTTCTGGTATTCTATATGTTTCTTTACTTCCATCTACCATAGGAATTTCTAACTCTGCTCCTAATGTTGCTTGTGTTATTGTAATTGGAATATCACATAAAACATTATTTCCTTTTCTTGTGTAAATACTATGTTTCTTTATTCTAAGTGTAATATATAAGTCTCCTTTAGGTCCACCTTTTGTTCCAGGTTCTCCTTCCCCTCTTAATACTACTGTTTGATTATCATCTATTCCTGCTGGTATTTTTACTTTTATTTTTGGTTGTTTTCTTACTGTTCCTTTACCTTTGCAATTATCACATACATCTGTAATAACTTCTCCAGTTCCATGGCATTTGCTACATGTTCTAGTAGTTTGAACTTGGCCCAATATTGTATTTTGAACTTGTGTTACTTGACCAGTTCCATGACAATCAGGGCATTTCATTGGATTAGTTCCTGGTTTTGCACCAGTTCCATGGCATATATCACAAGTTTCATTTCTTGTAATTACTACTTCTTTTTCTACTCCTAAAAATGCTTCTTCAAATGTAATGTCCATATTAAGATTTAAATCAGCACCTTTTCTTGGTCCGTTGTTTTTTCTAGCAGATTGTCTGCCTCCAAAACCTCCTCCAAAAAATGATGAGAATATATCTCCTAAATCACCGAAGTCACCAAAGCCATCAAATCCTGATGTTGAATATGAATATCCACCACCAAATGGTCCTTGACCTCCGCCAAAACCTTGTGGATCTGCTGTTCCAAATTGGTCATACATTCTTCTTTTTTGAGGGTTTGAAAGAGTTTCATATGCTTCATTTACTTCTTTAAATTTCTTTTCTGCTTCTTCTTTATTATCTGGGTTTGCGTCTGGATGATATTTTTTTGCCATTTTTCTGTAAGCTTTTTTTAGTTCATCATCTGTTGCAGTTTTACTTACTCCCAATACTTCATAATAATCTCTTTTTTCTGCCATTTTTTCCTCCAAAAATATTTATATGGAAAAAAGGGGAATCCCCTTTTCCATATATTACTATTTTAATTATTTATTGTCATCTTCTACTTTGTAGTCTGCATCATATACATTTCCATTGTCTCCGTTTGCACCATTATCTGTTCCAGCTCCTGCTGCATTTGGATCTACTCCAGCTCCTTGTGCTCCGTTTGGATTTGCATTTTTGTATAGTTGTTCTGACATATCATAGAATACTTTTGTTAATTTTTCTGTTGCTTCTTTGATTTTTTCAGTGTCGTTTGTTTCTAATGCTTTTTTAGTATTGTCTATTTCTGTTTCAACTTTTGCTTTTTCTTCTCCACTGATTTTATCTCCTAAGTCTTTTAATGTTTTTTCACTGTTGTATACTAAGCTTTCTGCATTATTTTTAACTTCGATTTCTTCTTTCTTCTTTTTGTCTTCTTCAGCATGTGCTTCTGCATCTTTAACAGCTTTATCAATATCTTCATCAGTTAAGTTTGTTGATGCTGTGATTGAAACATCTTGGCTGTTTCCTGTTGCCATATCTTTTGCAGATACATGAACTATACCGTTTGCATCAATATCAAATGTTACTTCAATTTGAGGTACTCCTCTTGGTGCTGCTGGAATTCCTGTTAATTGGAATCTTCCTAATGTTTTATTATATGCAGCCATTTCTCTTTCACCTTGTAATACGTGAACTTCTACTGATGTTTGACCATCTGCTGCTGTTGAGAAGATTTGTGATTTCTTTGTTGGAATTGTTGTGTTTCTATCTATTAATTTTGTAAATACTCCACCATATGTTTCAATACCTAATGATAATGGTGTTACATCTAATAATACTAAGTCTTTAACATCTCCAGATAATACACCACCTTGAATTGATGCACCAATTGCAACACATTCATCTGGGTTTATTCCTTTATCTGGTTCTTTTCCTGTTATTCTCTTAACCATTTCTTGTACTGCTGGAACTCTTGTAGAACCACCAACTAATAATACTTTATGAATATCATTTGCTGTTAATCCTGCATCTTTTAATGCTTGGTTAACTGGTCCTGCTGTTGCTTCTACTAAGTCATGTATTAATTCTTCGAATTTTGATCTTGTTAATGTTACATCTAAGTGTTTTGGTCCTGTTGCATCTGCTGTAATAAATGGTAAGTTGATTTGTGTTTGTTGAACACCTGATAATTCGATTTTAGCTTTCTCAGCAGCTTCTTTTAATCTTTGCATTGCCATTTTATCTGTTGATAAGTCAATTCCGTTTGATTTTTTGAATTCATCTACTAAGTATTTGATTATTGCTTCATCAAAATCATCTCCACCTAAATGTGTATTACCATTTGTTGCTAATACTTCAAATACCCCATCACCAATATCTAGTATAGAAACATCGAATGTTCCTCCACCTAAGTCATATATCATGATTTTTTGATCTTGTTCTTTATCCATTCCATATGCTAATGATGCTGCTGTTGGTTCATTTATAATTCTTAATACTTCTAGTCCTGCTATTTTTCCTGCATCTTTTGTTGCTTGTCTTTGACTGTCACTAAAATATGCTGGTACTGTAATAACCGCTTGAGTTACTTTTTGTCCTAAATAGTTTTCAGCATCTGTTTTTAATTTTTGTAATATCATTGCTGATATTTCTTGTGGAGAAAATTTATCTCCGTCTATATCAACTTTTTCATTTGTTCCCATTTTTCTTTTTATTGATATAACAGTATTTTCCGGATTTGTTACTGCTTGACGTTTTGCTATTTGTCCTACTAGTCTTTCTCCATTTTTAGAGAACGCAACTACAGATGGTGTTGTTCTATTTCCTTCTGCGTTTGGTATTACTACTGGTTCCCCTCCTTCCATTACTGCTACACATGAATTTGTTGTTCCTAAATCAATTCCTATTATTTTTCCCATTTTAATTTACTTCCTTTCTTTTACTTTAAGTCAGGGTACATATCTTAATATTTCGTCAAATCCACTAGAGATAAAATATATCTCCTTCTCTTGTGAATTAATGATTGCTTTTTTTCACGATATGTGCTGACTTTATATATTTTTTAAAATTAATACCTATTTTACTTTTTATAATTAACATTAAAAGTGCTGAGATGTTCATTTTTAATAGCTATTGTAAGCGGAAGTCGTACGTTGGTACATCGATGTTTCTAATAGCTATTGAAAATGTGCAGATTAGTGCTTTTAATGTTAATTAGCCACTACAACCATAGAATGACGTATAACTCTTGATCCTATCTTGTAACCTTTTCTATATTCTTGTACAATTTCTTGTGCATTTTTCTCTGAATCTTGAATACTACTTACTGCTTCGTGTAAACTTGGATCAAAAGTTTCTCCAACTGCTGGAATTTCTTCAACTCCTTTTGCTTTTAAAACATCTTTAAATTGTTTTAATACCAATTCTATACCTTTTTTATATTCAGCATCTTGTGTTTCAACTTTTAATGCATTTTCAAGATTGTCTACTATTGGTAAAAATACTTCTATAATATCTCCAAGTATTGAATTATATAATGTTTCACGTTCCTTGCTACTTCTTTTTTTGTAATTTTCGAATTCTGCCCTAACTCTTTTATATCTGTCATTTAACTCATCAAGTTCTTGCTGTTTTGGGTCTATTATGCAATCTTTTTCTTCTTTATTTTCTACTTTTTCAGCATTTTTTTCTTTATCCATTTTATACCTTCTTTCTTTTATTTTATATCATCTTTTGAATCATCTGTATTATTTAATTTTTTACTAATATACTTCATTACAGAGATCACTTTTGCATAATCCATTCTCTTTGGTCCTATTATTCCAATTGTTCCCAAATCTTTATTTCCTATTCGGTGTTTAAATGTTACTACACTAAAGTCTTTTAACTCTTCCTTTTCATTTTCTTCTCCGATATATACGTTTATGTCCTTAGCAAATCCTGTATTTAACATATCTGCCATTAAATCTTTTTCATCTAATATGTTTACAAAATTTTTTGCTACTTCTAAGCTATTAAATTCCGGCAATTCAAATAATCTATTTGCACCCTCTAAGTGTACACTTTCTTCTTCTACCACTTTTTTCATTTGTTCAACAATTGGCTTTATTAAATTTACGCTATAGCTCATTTCTTCCACTAAATATTTTTCTAATGGCCTATCTATTTTTGTTATAGGTTCTCCTTTTAATTTATTATTAAATATATAACTTAGTGTTTGTACTTGGTTTTCTGTAATATCTTCATCAAACTTTATTATAGTTTCTTTTATTAGTCCAGAATCTGTTAATATTACCGCCATCATCATTCTGTGGCTTAATAAAACAAATTTGATATTTTCTATTTTTTGCACATCTGAACTTGGTCCTATTGAAACTGTAGTATAATGTGTTATTTCTGATATTGTACTTGATGCTATCTTAGTTATTTCTTCCATTTCATTTACTTTTGTTTCTAATTTTTTGCTAATATACTTTATTTCATCTAATGTTATCTTATCTTCTTGCAAAAGTTCATCTACATAATACCTATATCCTTTAGCTGATGGAACTCTTCCTGCAGATGTATGTGGTTTTTCTAAATATCCCATCTTTTCTAGTTCTGCCATTTCATTTCTTATTGTTGCACTACTACATTCTAAACCTTCTAGATTCATTATTGCATTTGAACTTACAGGTTCTGCTGTTTGAATATATTCTTCTACAATTGCCTGCAATACTCTTTTTTTTCTTTCATCTAACATTTATTCTTCCTCCTTTTTCTAGGAAATGTTAGTTTGTTTTAGCACTCTCTTAGGTTGTTTGCTAATTTCGTATACTATAATACTATATTTTTTAGCACTTGTCAAGTGTTTTTGCTAATTTTTTATTTTATATTTCTATGTGATATTGTAAACAATTAATTAAATCCATATATATTATATAAAAAAAACGAAACTTTACTAAAATAAAATTCCGTTTTTCTCATATATCATTATATTATAAATGCAAAACTCTAGATTTGATTTCTTTAGTTTTTCCTACATTCCAGAAATTTTCTCCTAAATATCCGCATGTACGACGGACTACATTCATTTTATTATGGTCTTTATTTCCACATTGTGGGCATTCCCATTCATTTTGGTCATTTATAATCATTTCTCCATCATATCCGCATACTTGGCAATAGTCAGATTTTGTATTAAATTCAGCATATTGAATATTGTCATAAATGAATTTAACAACTTCTTCAAGTGCAGTTAAATTATTTTTCATATTTGGAACTTCAATATATGAAATTGCTCCTCCTGCTGATAATGGTTGGAATTCACTTTCGAATTTCAATTTATGGAATGCATCAATTTTTTCTCTAACATCAACATGATATGAATTTGTATAATATCCTTTGTCTGTAACATCTGGAATACTTCCAAATTTTTCTTTGTCAATACGAGCAAATCTATAACATAAAGATTCTGCTGGTGTTCCATATAATGAGAATCCTAATCCAGTTTCTTTTCTCCATAAGTTTGTTCTATCTTTTAAATATTTCATGATTTTTATTGCAAAATCATGACCTTCTGGTGTTGTGTGTGATACACCTTTAATCAATTTTGTTGTTTCATATATTCCTATGTATCCTAAAGATAATGTTGAATATCCATCTTTTAGATATTTATCGATTTTTTCACCTTTTTTCAAACGTGCTATTGCACCATTTTGCCAGTGAATTGGAGATATATCTGATGATGTTCCTAATAATGCATAGTGTCTGCACATTAATGCTTCTCTACAAAGTTCTAGTCTTTCATCAAATAATTTCCAGAATTTATCCTCATCTCCTTGTGCTATTATAGCAATTTGTGGCAAGTTGATACTTACTACACCTTGGTTGAATCTTCCTTCAAATTTATAATTTCCATTCTCATCTTTCCATGGAACTAAGAAACTTCTACATCCCATTGGACTAAATACATTTCCTTCATAATTTTCTTTCATTTTCTTAGCTGATATATAGTCTGGATACATTCTTTTTGCTGAACATTTTACAGCTAATCTTGTTAAATAATCGTATTTTCCTCCTTTTAAGCAGTTGTGTTCATCTAATACATATACTAGCTTTGGAAATGCCGGTGTTACATATACTCCTACTTCATTTTTTATTCCTTGAATTCTTTGTTTTAATACCTCTTCAATTATCATTGCATTTTCTTTTATGTATTCATCATCTGGCTCTAAATGTAAGAATAATGTGACAAATGGTGATTGTCCATTTGTTGTCATTAATGTATTAATTTGGTATTGAATTGTTTGTACACCTGCTGCTAATTCTTCTTTTACTCTGTCTCTTATCATATCATCTATTGTTTGCTTTGGTAATTTACCACCATATTTTTCTGTTAATCTTTTTTGAAATTTGTCATGACTTCTTCTTAAATATTTTCCTAAATGTTTTAGGTCAACAGATTGTCCTCCATATTGGTTACTCGCTACTGCTGCTATTATTTGAGTTGTTACAGTACAAGCTACTTGAAAACTTTTTGGAGTTTCTATCATTTTTCCATTCATTGCAGTACCATTATCAAGCATATCTCCAATATTTATTAAACAACAATTAAATATTGGTTGAACAAAGTAATCTGCATCATGGAAATGTAAAATTCCTTCTTCATGGGCTTTTGATATTTTTTCTGGTAATAAAATTCTTTTTGTTAAGTCTCTAGAAACCTCTCCTGCAATATAGTCTCTTTGTGTTGATGCAAGCATTGTGTTTTTATTCGAATTTTCTTCTGCAAGTTCTTTGTTTTCATTTTTGATTAGTCCTAAAATAGATTCGTCAGTTGTATTTGATTTTCTTACTAGTGCTCTTGTATATCTATAAACAATATATTTTTTTGCCAATTCATATTTATCTAGTTCCATTAATTTTTCTTCAATAACATCTTGTATATCTTCAACAAGCATTCTCTTTTTTCCTAAATCTTCTATATAAGCTATAATTTCATTAATTTCATCTTTTGTAGCTTTTTCTTTTCCTCTTACTTCTTTATTTGCCTTTTCGATAGCTACTTCTATTTTTTCTCTATCAAATTCAATAGTTCTTCCGTCTCTTTTTATTACTTTCATCTTACCCCATTCCTTTCTTATGTACAAATCCTTAAGCAGAGCCATTTTGCGTATATCTATTAAATATTTTTTGTTTGATTTGTATGTCCCTATTATATATTTAATTTTGTAAAAAACTGTTGCAAATGCAACAAAAACAGAATATAATTGTTATGTAATTTTCATAACAACTAGTATAATAATTATGTCGAATTTTGTAACATCTGTGGCACTAGTTTTTGAAGATTTAGGAGGTTATTTTTATGGATACTAATTTTGATAAAAAAAATTTTGTAGAAAATTTTAAACATAGTTGTACAAAAGTTCAAATAAGAAAATTTATAAAAAACGAAACTGTTACAACCTATATAGAAAAGAGAAATCAAATTTGCATTGTATTATCTGGCGAAGTTGACCTTGTTAGATATGACTTTAATGGTAACAAAACAATTATCGGGCATTTTGTAGAAGATGATATTTTTGGTGAAGTATTTTATCCTGCAAATACTAATAATGAACTTTTTGTTGTGGCACGCAAAAATTCTGAAATTTTATTTTTTACATATGACACTCTTTTTACTAAGTGCAGACGTAATTGTGAATTCCATAAGATTTTAACTAATTCTCTAAGCGAATTATTTCTTGACCAAATAATTTCTCTTAATTTGCGTATTGAACTTTTAACCAAAAGAAATATTAGAGAAAAAATCTTAACCTATTTTGATATGCTATCAAAACGTTCTGTAAGAAAGTCTTTTACACTTCCATATTCTTATACAGACTTAGCAGATTATCTTAGTGTTGATAGAAGTGCTATGATGAGAGAACTAAAACTTCTTATTGACGAAGGGTTCGTTAAAAAAAATGGTTCAAAAATTACTTTGTTATATTAATTTTCAGTTATATCTTCCATTTTTATGAGTATACTTATAAAAATGGAGGAATTATATGAAAGCAAAAATATCTTTTTTTATATTGTTAATTATATTATTATGTTCTATTTCAGTTCCTAGCTTTAGTATAACTGATTATACTTGGACTGTTGCAAACCCAGCAATTGAAGTTTCTAGTGCTGATTCTGAAACTTCAATGCAAAATGGTAATTTTTTAAACTTAGATTCTGCCTCTGCTATTTTAATTGAGCAAAATACAGGTAAAATTTTATATGAACACAATATTCATGAAAGATTACATCCAGCAAGTGTTACAAAAGTAATGAGTCTTTTACTTATTATGGAAGCTTTAGATTCAGGTAAGATTTCACTAGATACTCAGATTCCTTGTAGCAGCAATGCCGCAAATATGGGTGGTTCACAAATTTGGCTAGATACTACTGAAACATTAAGTGTAAATGATATGTTAAAGGCAATTGCAGTTGTTAGTGCAAATGATTGCGTAACAGCAATGGCTGAATATCTTGGTGGAACTGAAGAAAATTTTGTTCAAATGATGAATGACAAAGCCAAAGAATTAGGAATGAATGACACCACATTTAAAAATTGTCATGGACTTGATGAAGATGAACATTTAACATCTGCATATGACATAGCATTAATGTCTAGAGAATTATTAGTAAAACATCCTGCCATAACCAATTATTCAACTATTTGGACAGATACATTAAGAGATGGAAAATCAGCACTCTCAAATACAAATAAATTGGTTAGAAACTATGCTGGTTGCACAGGTTTAAAAACAGGTTCTACTTCACTTGCCTTGTTTAACCTTTCAGCCTCTGCAACAAGGGATGGTCTATCTCTTATAGCAGTAATTATGAAAGCTCCTACTTCTGCTCTTCGTTTTAGTAATGCAATCAAACTTTTGGATTATGGCTTTACAAATTATTCATATAAGTCTTTTGCAAATCAAGGAGATTTTATAAGACAAATTTCTGTAACAAAAGGGATTGATTCTGCTGTAAATGTCATTTATGAAACTTCTCCTTCATTTCTTGTGAAAAAAGGCGAAGAATCAAAAATAACTTATGAACTTAATTTGCCAGATACTGTTTCTGCTCCAATTTCTAAAGGCCAACAGTTGGGCACTATAACATACTATTCTGATGGTTCAAAATTAGACACAGTAAATTTAATTTCTGACTCAACTATTAATAAAATTAGTTTTATTAATATGATTAAACATATTTCTTATAATTGGTTAAATTTATTGCGTATGTAAGATTACACGACTTTTTTACAAATTTTCCAAAAAGCCTTGTATTTTTCAAAAAACTATGATAAACTTATTAATAGTCATGTTTATAAAATAAAAATAGGAGGTGTATTTAATCATGGCAAAATGTGAAATTTGTGAAAAAACAGCTATTCATGGAAATAAATTAAGTATAACTCGTTCTCATATAAGTAAAAGAGCACCACGTACTTGGAAACCAAATTTAAGAACAGTAAAAGCTGATGTTGATGGAGAAATCAAAAAAATCCATGTATGTGCAAAATGTTTAAAGAACGGAAAAGTTAAAAGAGCATAAAAAAACGCTTCATTCAAAAGCGTTTTTTTTGTATCAAATTTTATTTAATGTGCTTAACCTTATTACTTCATCCATGTTATCATCTTCTGCAACTTTATTTTTTCTTATTGCACCACATTTTTTGCATTTAAAAACTATAACATATCCCTTTTTAGGATTAGTTTCAAGTCCCACAGGTTCTAAAATCCCATGGCAACTTTCTGCTCTATCTCCTGGATTAATGTCTAAATGTTTTGAATGTAAACAATATGGGCAATGGTTCCTACAAGTATATCCTAATTTAGGAACCTTTTTGCCACAGTTTTCACATATAAATTCTTCATCAATTTTAGTAAATTTACTTTTTTCTAACATCAATATCTCCCTCGTTTTACCCTTTAAAATCTCCTCCACCAAGGAATTCTTTTAATAAAGAATTGGATGGAACCAAATCTTTAGAAATTGGTTCAAAATAACGTAATATTTCAAGTAATCTTTGAGCTTCTGCATATTCTGGTTCATCATTTGTTATTTTTTCTAATAACGGCATTGCTTCATTTTTTAATACTCCTAATTCATAGATTAAAGATGTATTAAATATACTATCAGCTTCTTCTTGGAATGGGAATATATTTTTTTCTTCTCCTAAGTTTACATTATTCCAAGTTGAAATTGTATTTTGCGCTGTATACCCTCTAAATTGATTATCTCTAACAATTCTTCTTATTAATCTAGTATCTGTTGTTGAAATTCTATTAAATGCATCCATATTTAGAACAGTTAATGCACTAATATAGATTTTATATTTTTGCTCTTTAGGGATTCTTTCTGTTAATTTATCATTTAAGCAATGAATTCCTTCTATTACTAAAACATCATCTTTTCCTAATTTGATTTTATTTCCATTATATTTTTTTGTTCCTTCATGGAAGTCAAATTCTGGCATTTCAACTTCTTCTCCATTTAATAATGCTAATAAATGTTTATTGAATAGGTCGATATCAATTGCATCGATACTTTCAAAGTCATATTCACCTTTTTCATTTCTTGGTGTATCTTCTCTTTCAACAAAATAATTATCTACAGATATTGTTACTGGTTTTAATCCATTGATTTTTAATTGGATTCCTAATCTTTGTGCAAATGTTGTCTTTCCAGAAGACGATGGTCCCGCAATTAAAACCATTTTTACGCCTTTTCTTTCTGCTATTTTATCTGCCATTTGTGAAATTTTCTTTTCATGTAAAGCTTCTGATAATAATATTAAATACTTAATTGTATTTTCTTTTATTGCTTTGTTTAATCTATATACTGTTCCTACATTTAATACTTTATAAATTGTTTCATACTCTTGTAATGCCCATAACAATTTTTTTGTTTCATGAAATTCAGGTAGTTCGTTTACATTTTTAGTACTT
>ERZ837380.3670-NODE-3670-length-13913-cov-4.054337_pt1 | contig 13913 bp, 17 predicted proteins | sample MGYA00519685_ERZ837380 | MGnify/ENA primary metagenome ERZ837380 (study PRJEB31850, sample SAMEA3708817) | human gut metagenome | biome: human gut; feature: human-associated habitat; material: faeces | place: China | collected 2014 ...
ATTAATCAAAAAATAAAATTATAAAAAAATTTTGTATAATTTTTACTTAAGCATAAAATAATTAATTCTAAAGTCTAAATAAGGAAAGAGATAAAAATGGAAAAAAGATTTTACACAATAAAGAACAATAAGCAGATAGAAATAATTGAAAAGAAATCTAGATTCATCGCAAACATATTTTATGTAGAATCAAAACAAGAAAGTGAAGAAATAATAAAACAAACGAAAAAGAAATATTACGATGCAAAACATAACTGTTTTGCATTTTGTGTAATAGAAAATGATGGAAGCGTTTTTTGTAAATGCAGTGATGACGGAGAACCTTCTGGAACAGCAGGAGAACCAATATTAAATGCAATAACAAAAAATAATCTAAAAAATATTTTAATAATTGTAACAAGATACTTTGGTGGAATATTATTAGGCGCAGGGGGACTTACGAGAACATACTCAAACAGTGCAACAAGCGCAATAAATGCTTCAGAAAAAATAGAAAAAGAAATGGGAGTAGAAGCAGAAGTAACCCTAGACTACAGCCAAAACGACAAATTTAAGTACTATTGTGAAAAAAACAATATAAAGATAATAAATACTGGTTATAATGAAAATATAACACACATAATAGAACTAAATGAAGAAGAATACAAAAAAATAGAAGAAAAAATAATGATAGAAAATCAGGAAAATAGTAAAATAAAAACAACAATAACAGAAAAATGTCGAAAATATATAGAAAAAACAAAATAATGTATGGAAAAAAATGGAAAAAATCACTCAAAAGTATTGCAAAAATATGGAAATGTAATTATAATAAACATTGCAATAGAAAAGTAAATGCAACAAAATAATTAAGGGGGAACGAAAGAGTGAGAGAAAAGATAACAGTTTTAATATCTGATGACAATCGCGAATTTGCAAACACATTAAAGGAGTATCTAGAAAAAGAAGAAGACATAGAAGTAATAGGAATGGCAAAAGACGGAGAAGAAGCAATAAGTCTAATTGCAAGTCTAAAGCCACAAGTTGTACTATTAGATGCAATAATGCCACATTTAGATGGATTAGGAGTTTTAGAAAGAATGAATGCACTAAGACTTGCAAATCCACCAATTTGTATAATGATATCAGCAGTTGGACAAGACAAAATAACACAAAAAGCAATAGAACTAGGAGCACAATATTACATAATAAAACCATTCGACATACAAGTTTTAGTTCAAAGAATAAAAGAACTAAAATACTATCAGCCATCAATTCCAAGAGGAAATTTCTTAGTAAAAGAAACAAAATCACAATATATACAAATTCCACAAGTAAGCAAAGATGATGATGATACAGTAGAAGCATTAGTAACAAATGTAATACACGAAATAGGTGTTCCAGCTCATATAAAAGGATATCAATATTTAAGAGAAGCAATAATAATGGTAGTAAACAACATAGACATAATAAATCAAATAACAAAACAACTATATCCAGAAATTGCAGAAAAATATCATACAACACCATCAAGAGTTGAACGTGCAATTCGTCATGCAATAGAAGTTGCGTGGGGCAGAGGAGAACCAGCAGTTGTAGAAAACATATTTGGTTACACAGTATCTGCAAGTAAAGGAAAGCCAACAAACAGCGAGTTTATAGCAATGATAGCTGATAAGCTAAGGCTAGAAATAAAGACCGCATAAAACTTGTTAATGAAAAAATCGATATATAACATAAAACGATAAGGGGACTTTTTATGACCCCTTTTGTTTTTTTTCATATTTTGTTAGATCTGTATTATCAAGTGCATATTTTATACAACTTACAAGAACATTATTAAAGCTCATATTTTCTGCTTCAGCTATCTTTCTTAAAGTGTTGTCAATGCTTTCAGGAAGTCTAATAGATAACTTAACATTACTGTCTTTATATTTTTCTATTTCAAACATATTAACCACCTCTTTAATATTGTGCCACAAAAGTATACATAAAAATACTAGACAAAAAGGAATACAAAAGTATTGCAAAATAAAAAATGGTATGATAGAATGTGACATATAAAATAAAAAAGGGGGAGTAATTATGGAAAAAAATCAAAAAAACAAGAAAATTATTACAATATCGATAATAAGTGTTGTGCTATTAGTAATAATTGGAACAGTAATATTTATAGTATTATCAAATAGTCAAAAATTAAAACTTTATAATTCAACATTAGAGCTAGGTCAAGAAGAGTATACAGAAAAATTAACTGAAAAAGAAAATGTTTACATAAAAGATGGCTATACATATTCAATAAAAGAAAATAATATTGATATAAATAATGTTGGAACCTATGATTTAATATTTGAAATAAAAGGTAAAGGAAAAACTAAAGAAGAAGTAAAGAAAGTAATAGTTGTTGACACAACGCCACCAACAATTACATTAAAAAAAGATTCTTTTTATATGGGAGATAATATCAATATAGAAGAAATAGTGGAGATAAAGGATTTATCACAAGAAGGAGAAATATCATATACAGATGCAAAAGCAACTACTAATGGACAATTTGACACTAGTACAGAGGGTGAAAAAAGTGTAGAAATAACGGCACAAGATAGTAGTGGAAATAAAACAACTCAGACTCTAACTATAAATGTAAAAAATCCTATTGTGAACTTATATGATTATGTAATGGCAAATTTAGATAAGTCGATATTTACAGATGGTTCATATGATGACAAATTTGTATTAAAATTTAGTTATAATTTTAATAATGGGTTATCATCAGAAGGTTGGATAAATTTTTCAGAAAAAGTTTATTATGAATATACAAAGCTAAAATCATTTTTAGGAACAGTTAAAACTGCTAATTTAGTATATTTTGATGATGATTATAATGTTAATAAGGTGTATATAGATAATAATATTTATGATGGAGATAAAAGTACTTATCAAAGCAGTGTAAGCGGGGAAGTAAATAGAGTTGATTCTATGATTAATAATAAAAATAAAAAAATTAGATTAGCAGGAAAAACAATAGAACAATTAAAAAATGAAACAATAGATTTAAGAGAGTTAGAATAGGAGAATTTCTATGAAAAAAATATTTATAATAATTGCGATAATTGCTATTGCTGTTGTAGTAGTAAAAGTGACTACATCAAGTTCTAAAATAGAATTTATAAGTGATCAGGTAGACGAATTAGCAATGAAAAGGGTTGAAGATAAGATAAAAGAAAGCCTAAAGAATCCAAATAGTTTAATTATAAATGAAGTAAGCAAAAGCTATTCTGTTGTAGATGATAATGGTAAATTTAGGTCTTGTAAGGATCACCAAGAATTAAAAGAAACATTAGGAAAAATAAATAATAATAAAAGTTATACGATTCATTATACAATAGATTATTCTGCACAAAATGGTTTTGGAGGTATGAATAGAAAAACTTTAAGTGCAGCAATTACTATATATGATAAAGGTGATACAATAACAAGTAATACACCTACTGTAACCTTTTATAAAACTAGACTATAAATTTAAATAAAACGGGGGAAGAAAGATGGAAGAGTTAAAAGATGAAGAAAAAAAACCAGAGGAAGAACTATTTGAATGTTTAAACTGTGGGGCTATGCTCAAACCAGAAGAAGAATTTTGTCCTAAATGTGGAATGAAGAAGGGGGAGCAGAGAAAAATAATCTGCAAAAAATGTGGTGCAGAACTTCAATTAAAGCAAAAGTTTTGCCCTAAGTGTGGAACAAAAACAAAAGTGGAAATGGATGATATTGTAAATTCTGTAAAAAAAGATTGTAGAGAAACGATGAAATCAATAAAAATAAAGAGAATACATATTATGCTGTTTGTAATTATATGTATAATTGCATTTGTGGTAATAAGATTTTCTGCTGACTTTATAAAGAAAATGAGTGTAACGGTAGATGATTTACTGGCAGATGGAAAATATACAGAAGCATATCAAAAAGCAAAAAATGAAGAAAAAGATGATGTTATACTTGAAAATACACTTGCAGTATTATCAAATAAAATATCAGAAGGATTAAAAAATCCAGCATCGTTTTCGCTTACATCTGCTTGGTTTGACAAGGACAATAAGAAAATTGTTATGAATGTAAGCGGAACTAATAGCTATGGAGGTGTAGTTTCGTCATACTACTATTGCACATATAGTGACACAGACAATAAATATGAGGTTTATTGTAGCTTATCGGATTTAAGCAACGAAACATATTCAAAATATGATTCATCAGATGAAAAAATGGAGAAACTAATAAAAAATGTGGCAAGAAGTGTAGTAAAAGGTATTATTTACAAAGATGAATATAAAGTTCCAGGAAAAATGATAAACAATATAAATAAACTATTTAAAGAAAAGAAATTAAATGACATTGAACTCATAAAAACAGAAACAGTTTAATTAATGACTCCTTTATTAAACAACATATATTTTATAATGCTGTATGGTTTTGAAACACTAGGTATTATAATAATATTGTTGTTTTTTTTTATACCTGTAACAAAATTATGTAAATTGTATATGATATTATTTCTTCAACTATTAATTTATACATAAAAATATTACTAAATTTGCAAACAAATTTGCTTGAAGTATATATTTTTCTTTGATATAATATAAACATATAAAAAGGGGATTACTATGCCAAAATTTTTTGTAAAACAAAATCAAATTAATAATGATCAAATAAATATAATAGAAGATGATGTTAATCATATTAGAAATGTTCTTAGAATGAAAAAAGATGATACAATTCAAGTTTGTAACCAAGAAACTGGAGAAAACTTTATTGCAAGGATAAATCTAATAGAAAAAAATAATATAAACTGTAAAATTATAGAGAAAATGGATGAAAGTACAGAATCTAATGTTCAAATTACTCTTTTTCAGGGACTTCCAAAATTTGATAAAATGGAGTTTATTATTCAAAAAAATACAGAAATTGGTGTGTGCACGATTGTTCCAGTTATTATGGATAGAACAATTGTAAAACTAGATGAAAAAGATAAAACTAGAAAATTAGAACGTTTCAATAAAATAGCAGAAATAGCTGCAAAACAGTCTATGAGGGATAGAATTCCAGAAGTTACACCTTTTATAAAATCAAAAGAAATATCAAATTTTATAGATGATTATGACATAATTATTGTTGCATATGAAAATGAACATACACATATGTTAAAACAAACTTTAAAGAAAATAACAGTTAAAGAAAATTATAAAATAGGAATAGTAATTGGACCAGAAGGTGGAATTTCGGAAAAAGAAATAGAGATGTTCGAAGAACTAAACTTTAAATTGGTTTCATTAGGAAAAAGAATTTTAAGAACAGAAACAGCAGGACTTGTACTTGCAAGTAATATTATATATGAATTAGAAGAAAGGGAGTAGGATAAAATGGCTAAAGAATTAGAAAAAGAAGACGAAGTAAAAAAAGATTCAGAAGCTAAGGAAAATACCAATGGTTCAGAAAAAACAGTAAAATCTGCAAAAACAACTAAAAAACAAACTACTAAAAGAAGCACAAAAAAAGTAGATGCAAAAGAGGCAGCAGAGCAAGAAAATAAAGAACAGCCAAAAGAAAAAGAAGAAAAGAAACCAGCTACAAAAACCAGTAATGCTAAAAAAGGTTCTGCTTCTACAAAGACTACTGTAAAAAGAAAAACAAGTACAAAAAAGGAAGCGGAAATTGATAATAAAAAAATAGAAAATGTTGAGACAAATAAAGAAAAGCCGGCAAAAGCATCAACTAAAAAACAGACTACTACCAAGTCAAAATCTACAGCAAAAAAAACTACAAATTCTAAAACAAAAATAGAAGTTAAAAATGAGAAAAAGGATGCTAAAAAAATTGCTAGATCTAAAGAAATAAAAGAATCTAAGAAGAAAGACGAAAAGGTTAGAGCAATTATCTCTGAACAGCTAAATAATATAAATCAAATTGAAACAATAAAAGAAAAGCCAGTAAAGAAGCAGTCTAAGAAAAAAGTTGATGCCGAAAAAATTGCAGAAGAAATAGAAAAAGCAAATAAAATGCCAAAAGAAAAGAAAAAAGAAGTATTAAAAAAAGTTGGATTAAATATTTTAATTGCGGCTATAATAGCTATATATTTTGCTTTTGTAATTATGGGATTCAAAAATATAGAAAGAACTGTATATATAAAAGATTTAAAAGTTTTTAGTTTGGTAATAATAGCATTTGCAGTAATATTATTTGAACAAGCATATAATAAAGACAGTGGTAAAATTGCAATATTTGGAATAGAAACACTTGTTATTGCAATAACAACATTAATATCTTTATATATAGCTATACTATATGATAGCAAATTCATAATATATAATGGAATTGTTTGCGGTGTAGCTGTTATTTATTACATTATAAAATCAATTGCAATATTTATAAGAGAAAGAAGAAACTGGAAAAACGGAATAAGTGATGTAAAAGATATTGTTAATGATGAAGAATAGTATTATTTGTAATAAAATGTAAGCAAAAAAGAAAATGAAATTACTAAAAAAGCTGGACTAATCTTATAAAAAGTAGTAAAATAAAAAATATGGTAACATAAAATTCAAGAAGAGAAGAAAGAGGGTAATTTAATTATGATGGTAAAACCAACAGTACCAGAATTATTAGAGAAGGTACAAAACAGATATATATTAGTACTTGCAACAGCCAAAAGAGCAAGACAAATTGCAGCAGGAGACAAAATGTTAGTAAAAACAGACGATGTTGCTCCAGTTTCAATTGCAGCAGATGAAATAGAAGAAGGAAAGGTAGAAGTATGCTAGTATTATTATCTGGAGTATCTGGTGCAGGAAAAGATACTATAAAAAAAGAATTAATAAGAAGAAACGAAAATATAACATCACTTCCATCTTATACAGACAGAGCACCAAGAGAAGGCGAAGTAAATGGTCAAATTTATAACTTCATTTCTACAGAAGAATTTGAACAATTAATAAAAGACGATGATTTATACGAATATGATGTTCATCACGACCATTATTATGGAACCTCTAAAAAAATATTAAATGAACGTTTAGCAAGTGGTAAGATAATAGTAAAAGATATTGATGTGAATGGAACAGAAAATCTTAAGAAATTACTAGAAAAAGATACTAGAATAGTAACAATATTCTTACGTGTTCCAAAGGAAGAGTTAGAAAGAAGACTAAAAAGAAGAAATCCTAATGCGGATCCAAAGGAAATAATTTTAAACAGATTTGACTACGAAGAGTCTAAAATTGGATTGTATGATTATGTAATAAAAAATAATGATTTAGAAAAGACAATCCAAATAATTACAACAATAATAAAATATGAAAAAGAACTACAAAATCCAGAGTTCTAGAAATAAAAGTTGTTAAAATTTATATTTTAGCAGCTTTTTTATATTTTTCCTAATGACATAATATTGCACTTTATGTAAATTTATGGTATAATGTAAAAAGACTACGGGTTTACCGTGTCATAAATATTTTCTACACCAACTGGGGAGGAAAAACAAATGAGACAAATTTCTAAGTTAGTTGTTTGCGGTGACGCACAGAGCATGGTGCTCAATTTTAACGATAAGGGCAACCTGGATGCTGTGTTCTTTGCCGAAGGCGATAATGGGCGGGAAACTTACAAGTTGAACCCTGTGAGCCATGAACAGCCGATTACCAAAGAGGTGCGACAGCGTGTTTTTTCCATTCTCTTCTTTGAATCAATGAAGAGCGAGAAGGGGCATGAAAACATGACGGCCGTCTTGAACCAAATCAGCGGCGAAGATGAAGCTGTTGCTGAGCAGGTCATCGAGAGCATTCGCTGCAAGTGCCTGGATTTCTACACTTTTCTTCGCAAGAAGGAAATGAAAAAGGCCTTTGCGGATTTTGCCGAAGGCGAAAAATGCATTGACGATTACGTGGCGAAGCTCAAAGCTGAGCTTGATATCGACCAGAAAAACAACGGCTAAGATGCTCAAAAAGATGCTATGTGAATGTGTAAAAAACGTTCATATAGCTTCTTTTTATGCCAATTTATCTTGACATAAATTTATAGTATGATAAAATAAGAACATAAAAAATATGAAAGGCAAAATAATGAATCAAAAGAAACAACTTCTTGGAAATACATTAATAATAGCAATAGGAAAATTAAGTACTCAGGTAATATCATTTTTGTTATTACCTTTATATACGTCAAAATTAAGTACAGCAGAATATGGAACATATGACTTTTTAGTTACATTATCTACATTTCTATTGCCGATAATAACTCTTCTTATGGAAGAGTCTATGTTTAGATTTTTAATAGATGCAGAAGACTTAAAAGAGAAAAAAAGAGTAATTACTGCAACCGTTATATACACACTTGTTGGAACTGTGCTGTTTACGGTAATTGCATCAATTGCAATGGGAATAATGAAATATGAATATGCATTTGTATTTATACTATTCATAATTTCTAATATTTTAATTGGACTAAGCAATGCACTTGCAAGAGGAATGGGAAAAATAAAATTATATTCTTTATCAAATTTTATTTTAGGTGCCTCTACAATTGTTTTAAATATTATATTCATAGTTGGAGCAAAGCTTGGTGTAACAGGCCTTCTATGGGCAAATACAATAGCAAATACTGCAACAGCATTAATTATATTTGCTAGACTTCATTTAATACAATTCATAAGCAGAAAAGACTTAAGCAAAAAAACAGTATTAGAAATGGTAAAATATTCTGCACCGCTTGTTCCAAATAATTTATCTTGGATAATTATTAGTTTATCAGACAGATTAATGCTTACTTGGATGGCTGGAGCAGATGCAAACGGAATTTATTCAATAGCAAATAAATTTCCTAACATTGTTTATACCTGTTATGGATTTTTCTCAACAGCTTGGAAGGAATCAGCGGCAAGAATTTTGAAGGAAGATAATAAAACAGAATACTATAACGGTATATACAAAGATATTAAATTTTTCCTAAAAGCAATAGTAATTGGACTAATTGCAGTTATGCCATTTGCTTTTCCATTACTTGTAGATTCAAGCTATAGTGATGCTTATAAATATATTCCATTGCTTATAATATCAATTTATTACACTAATATGTCTAACTTTTATGGAGGTATTTTTACAGCTTTTAAAGATACAAAAATAATGGGAACAACTACAGTTGCAGCTGCAATTATAAACATTGCAATAAATGCAATATTTATACCAAAATACGGAATTTATGCGGCAACATTTTCAACTTTAATATCAAATGTACTTGTATATTTTTATAGAAGATACAAATTAAAGGATTATATAAAACTAAAAAGCAAGTTTAATTATGTATTTTGGGCACTTCTAGCACTAACATTATTTACATATTACAAAAACAACATGATAATAAACGTAATAATGTTTATTATAGTGCTTGCATACTGTATATTTACAAATCAAAGATTCTTAAGAGGAATTATGAAACCAATAATGAATAAACTAAAAAGATAGATTTTTAATTAGTAACATAGAAATAAATTTCCGAAGAACAAATCTGAAAATTTGTCCATATGAGAAAACTTATGAAATAAATTTACCTTGTCTACTATTGGATTTATTAAGAACATTGTACAAAAGTATAAGAAAATCAAAATTATAACAAAATTATTTTGAAAGGAATTGAAAGATGAACTATTCAGAAGAATACGACAAAGCAAAGTCGAAAGTTCTAAAATACATATTATACAAAAAAAGAAGCAAACAAGAAGTGAAAAATAAATTTAGTTCTGTAATCTCTAATGAAATGTTAGAAGAAATAATGGATGAGCTAGAAGAAAATGGCTATATTAATGACAACAGCTATATAGAAAGAGCTGTTGCAGAATTTATAGCATTAAATAATTTATCTTTAAAAGAAGTAAAATACAAGCTAATGGCTAAAGGCATTTCTTCTAGTTTAATAGAAGATTACATTAGTGAAAATGAAGAAAAAATGCAAGAATATGAAATAAATTCTGCTAAAAACATAATAATAAAAAAGCAAAATCAAATGACAGATGAAGAAATTATGACTCATTTATTGAAAAAAGGCTATAAAACTTCTAATATTAGAAACGCAATAAAGAAAATAGATGATGACGAGCTATAAAAAATAGAAAAGGAAAAATAAAATGTCAGGAATTTTAACATTAGAAACAAATAAATATGCAATAAAAATAGAAAATTTTGAAGGACCATTAGACTTGTTATGTCATTTAATAGACAAAAACAAAATGGACATAAACGACATAAAACTTTCTCAAATAACAGACCAGTATATTGAGTACATAAATAAAATGGAAGAAATGAACTTAGAAATAACTAGCGAATTTATAATAATGGCTTCAACATTAATATATTTAAAATCAAAAAGCCTACTTCCAAAAGAATCAACTGCAGAAGAGGATATTTCTGAAGAAGAGCTATTAAGAAGAATTATAGAATATAAAAAATATAAAGAAATTACAAAAACATTAAAGCAAATGTATGAAAGCAGTGCAATTAGATTTTATAAATTGCCAGATACTATAGAGCTTCCAAAGCAAAAACTTGAAAAAAATTACGAAAAACAAACAATAGTAAATGTATATGAACAGCTAATACAAAGAAACAACGAAAAAGTAAATCAAAACGCAAAAAATATAGAAAAAATTGCAATAACAGATAAATATTCAGTAGCAAGCAAAGTAAAGGAAATGCTAAGAGCATTAGTAATCAGTCCAAAATTTGTATTCAATGCAATGTTCTCATTAAAAAAATGCGAAAAAGAAGAAGTGGTAACTGCATTTTCGGGATTGCTAGAATTATCTAGAAGAAGTAAAGTAACAACAATACAAAACGAGCTTTTTGGAGACATATCAGTACAAAAAAGCAATAACAATGATTAAATAAAAGAAAAATGGAAAAACTAATATCAAAATAAATCCGAAAGGAGAAAGGGATTAATCAATTTAATAGAGTATTTCTATATAATTGATTTTGCAAGAAAAATGATATTAGTTTTTATTTTATGTTTTATTATTGCTATTATAATAGTGATGATAATATTTTCAAAGATAGAGATAAAAATACATAGACTTGATATTAGCAATATAGAAAGAAAAAAGAACAATGACAAATTACTTATACAAATATCTTTAAAAATTGGAAAACTAGAATGGATAAAGTTCAAAATAAATAAAGAAAAATTAGCAAAACTATATGTAAAAATAAAACAAAAGGAAGCAGAGGAAAAGACTCAGGTTACAAAAGAAAAAATAGAAAACAATTTAAAAGAGGCAATAAAAAGTAAAGAAGTTAGAAAAATGATACTATCAACAAAAATCAGTCTAGAAAAATTTAATGCAAACATATCGTTGGGTAGTGAGGACTTTATTTTAACTTCGTATTTAGTTGCAACAGTTGCTATGACTATTTCTAATATATTGCCACATATAGTAAGTAAAAATGCAAATGCAAGAAAGATAATTCACTACAGAATTGTTCCAATTTATAAAGAAGAAAACATTTACAAAATTCACGTTAGTATGAATTTAAATACAGAAGTATTGCACTTGATAAAAATAGTAATAAAAATAATGAGGATTAACAAGGAAAGCCAATTAAAATCAAAGTTGAATGACAAACAGAATAAAATTGAAAATAATTTATTGTAATCAATTTTTATAAATACAAAACATATATACTGAAAAAATTATATATGTATAAAAATTACCAATTTTGAGCATACTTATAAAAATAAAATAAGAAAGAAGTGAAAAGTATGGGAGAGCATCCAATAGAAAATTTAATGAGTACGGCAATGAATAGTATTAAAGACATGATTGACGTAAACACAATAATAGGAGAGCCAATACAGGCATCAAACAGTACGGTTATAATTCCAATCTCAAAAGTAGGATTTGGATTTGCAGCAGGTGGCAGCGAATTTAGAGGAGAAACAATAGACGAATACACTAAAAGAGACAAAGAGGAACAGGTTCAATATAGACTTCCATTTGGAGGCGGATCTGGTGCAGGAGTTAGCATAGCTCCGGTAGCATTTTTAGTAGTACAACCTAATAATGTAAAATTACTTCCAGTAGAACATAATTCTTGCTTAGACAGACTATTAGATTATGTACCAGATTTGATAGAAAAGGTAAATGGAACATTAAATAAACAAATGCAGAATAAAAAGGAAGAAAAGATGCAAGAAAATAAGCAAAAGGAAAAGCAAAGACAAGAAGAAAGAGAAGATAGAAAACAATCTGTAAATAACTATATAGAAACACAGGGAGAAGTAGTAAAAAGCGAAGAAATACCTGCAAATTCTCAAGTAAAACCCAGAAAAAATATAAAATACAGAAAACCTGTGGACTACGACTTTGAATTTGACGAAACAGATGACTTCGAGTAAAAATTTCGCCCGAAGGGGACGTCCTTTTTTGGGCGATTCTGATGCAAAATTGTATTGACAGATTAATAGGTAGGGTGCTATAATATTATTCGTCGATTATAGAGAGAACCTGAAACATTCCGAACCAGAAGCAAACTCTATTTTATAGGATTATATGATTTTTAGGCAAATCAAGAATACTATAACAATTAAGAGAATGGCAAATGCGAATGTATAATAAAAAATCATATAATACCAAACTTAAAGTGAAAACTTTTTGTTTGGTATTTTTTCCGTGACTAAAATTATGAAAAGGAGGGCAGAGCTAAAAAAGTACAAAATTAAAGTAAAAGCTAAATTATTTTTTTAGAAAGAGAAGAAGCATATCATAAAATATGATTAGTACAAAAATAAAGATTGTACGAAAAACTTCTAACTACTAGAAAGGGAGGAAAGAATGATTGAATTAGAAAACATTACAAAAACTTACAAAATTAGCAAAAGAAATGCAGGAATAAAAAATGCATTTAAGAGTTACTTTAAGAAGGATTACACGGAAGTAAAGGCACTAGACAATATCTCATTTAAAATAAATGAAGGAGAAATGGTTGGCTATATTGGCCCAAACGGAGCAGGAAAATCAACAACTATAAAAATTATGTGTGGAATTTTAACTCCAGATTCTGGAAAATGCACAATAGATGGTATGGTGCCATATGAAAATAGAAAAGAGTATGTAAAAAATATTGGAGTTGTGTTCGGAAATAGATCTGGACTGTGGTGGGATGTGCCAGTTGAAGATTCATTTGAACTATTAAAAGAAATTTATAATATTCCAGATGAACAATACAGAAAGCAAAAACAACTATTAACAGAAATGCTTAATATTAAAGAAATAATAAAAACGCCTACTAGGCAATTAAGCTTAGGACAAAGAATGAGATGCGAAATTGCAGCAGCTTTTTTACATAATCCTAAAATTGTGTTTTTAGATGAACCAACCATAGGACTAGATAGTATATCAAAACTAGCAGTAAGAGAATTTATAAAGAAAATAAACAAAGAAAAAAATACAACAATTATTCTTACAACACACGATACAGGAGACATAGAAGCATTAACGAAAAGAATAATTCTAATAGGAAAAGGTAAATTACTATTAGACGGAAACTTAAATGATTTAACAAAGAGATACAATAAAAGAATTTTAAGCATTAAATATGAAGGGGATTTACCAAGACTTTTACCACAGATGGAAGTTATAGAAAAGAGCAAAAATGAAGTAAAAATAGCAATAAATGAAAATAAAATAAAGCTTGCCGAAGCGGTAAACTTTTTATCGAGTAATTTAGACTTAAAAGACTTGGAAATACAAAACACAAGCATAGATAAAATTGTTGCAAGTCTATATAAAGAGTATCAAATTTAGGTAAATAATAAATAGTAATTATTTAGAAAGGAGAAATTTATATGGAAAATATGGCTTTGATTTTAAAAGATGAAAAAGTAAGTAAAAGATTAAA
>ERZ837380.3672-NODE-3672-length-13910-cov-3.968676_pt1 | contig 13910 bp, 10 predicted proteins | sample MGYA00519685_ERZ837380 | MGnify/ENA primary metagenome ERZ837380 (study PRJEB31850, sample SAMEA3708817) | human gut metagenome | biome: human gut; feature: human-associated habitat; material: faeces | place: China | collected 2014 ...
TAAGTTGCAACGGTTGTGCAAGCGTGTTGGGGATGCATTTGCTGGTAATTTGGACAAGCCTTCATAATCACCTGCTGCTTTTAACGCTGCACGTTTAGCTGCATATTTTTCAACGATTTTAGCGCGTTTCTTTTCGCGTTCAATCATAGATTTTTTAGCCATGAGTGACGCCTCCTTTCATCAATTATTTTTGAAATCTTTACCAATATTATAAGAGTAATTTGTAGAAGTTTGTTACTTATTGTAACTTTTTGTCTTAAATCATTCCTTTATTATTAAAATAACTACTTATTTCTTCAAGTTCTTCAAATTCTTTTTGTCTTAATATGTCATAAACTACAATAGAAACAGAATTAGATAAGTTTAATGACCTTAATGTTGGTCTCATTGGAATTCTAATTGTTTTATCTATGTATTTTACTAGTACATCTTCTGGCAAGCCTTTAGTTTCTTTTCCAAATAATACAAATACTTCATCCATTTCTTTATAGTTTGGTTCTGAATAAACGTTTTTTCCTTTAGTTGTTACAAAAAACATATTATTTTCTTCTGGTTTATATTTTTCTAAAAACTTTTCAAATGAATCATGTTCTTCTATTTCTAATTTGTCCCAGTAATCTAACCCAGCTCTTTTTACTGCTTTTTCTGAAATGCTAAAACCTAATGGATGCACTAAATGTAATTTTCCTCCTGTTGCAGCACATGTTCTTGCAATATTTCCTGTGTTTTGTGGTATTTCTGGTTCTACCAATACTACATTTAATCTCATTTCTCTTCCTCCATATTTTTTATTTATCCTAATTTTTATATTTTTTAATAAATTGAGAGAACTATATTTTTATAGTTCCCTCTGCCCAATTTACTTTTCACAATAATATCATATCACTATTCAAATTTCTTTATAAAGTCAACCTTTTTAGTAACTACCTTATAAAAATTTATCAGATTTCCTTTACTATCAAGTATTGTTCCTTTTTTTGCCTCAATTCTACCTGCTATTTTTATGTGCATTTCTGGTTTTATTTTTCTATCATATTCAACTAGATCTTTCCAAATAACTACAGGAAAAGAATTATTCTTTCCGCTATTGTTTCTTATACTAACCTGTATATTCTCTACATTTCTTCCAGAACTTGTTGTTTTAACTTTTGAGGTATTTAACACCTTTCCAAGTAAAATTATTTTATTTTCATCTACTTCTTTTTCTGGAATAATTTCTAATGATAAAACAACAACTTGATAAAGTTTTCTTCTTTTTCCATTAATGTAATCTCCATAAGAATTAAACTTTCCTATTATCCGCACCTTTTTACCTATCAAATTTTGTTTCTTACCTATTACACTCTCATTTACAGAACATTGTATATAATCACTTGTTCCACTCGGTCTTCTTGATGCTATAGTAAATACATAAAACCCTTGATTTTCAAAATAATGATCATATTTAAACTCGGTTTCTACTGTTCCTTCTAGAATAATTACATTATTTGCTGAAAATTTCAAGTTTTCTTTTTTTCTTTTTTTCATTTCGTATCTCCTTAGTTGCTTCATTTTAAAATGTCTAAAATATGAAAAAGTAAATTGTTAATATTTAGCAAATAAACTTTGCTATACTGCCATATGCTTCTATGCATTGCATATTTTATATTATAACCTATTTTGAATATTATGTCAATTTTTGTCTAACATATTCATATAGCACAACCCCAGTTGCAACAGAAGCATTCAAACTCTCAGTTTTTCCCAACATAGGTATTTTTATCTTTTCTTCTGCCATATCTTGAATATTAGTTTCAACACCATTTGCTTCATTTCCTATAACAATAACCTTTTTATCAAATTTCACATCATATAAGCTTTTTTCAGTTTGCAAAGAAGTTACAACTAATTTAAATTTATGTTTTCTTACTTCTTTTAAAGTTTTTTCTAAATTTTCACATTCAATAATTTTAACTCTAAATATTGCCCCCATTGTTGAACGAACAACTTTTGGATTATAACAGTCTGCTGTTCCCTTAGACACTAATATTTGGTTAAGCCCTACACTATCTACTGTTCTTAATATTGTTCCTAAATTTCCTGGGTCTTGTATATCATCTAATGCAACAATTATATCTTGCGTATAATCTATTTCCGCTTCTTGTTCATTTGAATTATTTCTTTCTATAATTGCTAATATTCCTTGAGGTGTATTTACTTCAGTTATATTCTTAAAAATCTTGTCACTAACATACACACATTGATATTTAGCAATTTCATACATCAATTCTTTTGGAATAATGTCAGCATTTTGGCAATTATCGCAAATAACAATTTGTTTAATTTTAGCTTTTTCTTCTATCGCTTCTTTTATCAACTTAATTCCTTCAATAATAAATTCTTTACTTATGTCTCTATATTTTTTATCTTTTAATTTTTTTATATGTTTTATAAATTCATTATCTTTACTTGTAATAACTTGCATTTTTTCTCCTCTTTCAAACAATTTTTATTAGTTACAATTGTTTTAAAAACTCTGTAACATCATTTAATATTTGTCTTTCGTTTGTTGTGCCTATTTCAAGTGTAATCATTGTTTTTATTCCTGGTGAAAATTTTATTCTGTTTTTATATGTTTTTAGTAATTTTTGTAAGTCTATTTCATATTTGCTTTGTTCAAAGGTAAATACTACAGCAGTTCTCTTACTTGCTATTTTACTTATTGAAAATGGCTTTGCTAAGTATTTTATTCTTGCTATATCTAATAAATTTTCTAATTCAGCTGGCATATTTCCAAATCTATCTATTATTTCATCAACCACATTTTGTATATCTTCTTCTTTTCTACATAATGCTATATTTTGATAGATTTCTATTTTTTGTGCTGAGTCTTCTATGTATTCATCTGGAATATAGCTTGTTACATTTAAGTCAATTTGAATGTCTATATCTGGTTCAATTTCAGTTCCTTGCAATTCTTTTACTACTTCATCTAATAGATTACAATATGTATCATATCCTACTTGTTCTAAGTGACCTGATTGGATTTCTCCAAGTAAACTTCCTGCTCCTCTTATTTCCAAGTCTCTCATTGCGATTTTAAATCCTGAACCAAATTCAGTAAATTCTTTTATTGCTTTTAGTCTTTTGTCTGCTTCTTCTGATAACATTTTATCTTTTCTATATGTTATATATGCATAAGCTTGTCTGTCAGACCTTCCTACTCTTCCTCTTATTTGATATAATGCTGCTAATCCCATTCTATCTGCATTTTCTACTATAATTGTATTAGCATTTGCAATGTCTATACCAGATTCTAATATTGTTGTGCATACTAACACATTTGATTTTTTGTCAATAAAATCTTGCATTATTTCTTCTATTTGATTTCCTGACATTCGTCCGTGCGCATAACTTACTTTTGCCTCTGGAACTAATCTTGATATTTCATCTGCCTTTTTTTGTATTGTATCTACTCTATTATAAATATAAAATACTTGGCCATCTCTTTCTAATTCTTTTATTATTGCTTCTTTTATAACTTCTTGATCATACTCTAATACATAAGTTTGAACTGGTTTTCTGTTATGAGGTGGCTCATATATTACTGACATATCTCTTATTCCAACTATTGACATATGCATAGTTCTAGGAATTGGTGTTGCTGTCATTGTTAATACATCTATATTTGATTTATATTCTTTTATTTTTTCTTTTGCTTTTACTCCAAATCTGTGTTCCTCATCTATTATTAATAATCCAATATCTTTAAATTCTACATCTTTGCTAAGCATTCTATGTGTTCCAATTACAATATCAACTTCTCCTAGTTTTAATTTTTTTACTACTTCATCTTGATATTTTTTACTCTTAAATCTGTTTAGTATATCTACTTTTATTGGGAATTCTGCCATTCTGTCTCTAAATTCTTCATATTGCTGTTGTGCTAATACTGTTGTTGGTACTAAATATGCGACTTGTTTATGGTCCATAACAGCTTTAAAGGCTGCTCTTATTGCAACTTCTGTTTTTCCATACCCAACATCACCACAAAGTAATCTGTCCATTGGCCTTTGATTTTCCATGTCTTTTTTTACTTCTTCAATACATCTTAATTGGTCATCTGTTTCTTGATATGGAAAACTATTTTCAAATTGACTTTGCCATGGTGTATCTTTACTAAACGCATAGCCTTTTGCTTTTTCTCTTTTTGCATATAATTCTATTAATTCTTTTGCAACAGCTCTTAAATTTTTCTTTACTTTTTCTTTTGTTTTAATCCAATCTTTACTTCCTAAGCTATTTATTGGTGGGTTTATTGCATCTCCTCCAACATATTTTCTTATTGAATCTAATTGGCTAGTTGGTACATATAAGATTGCATCATCTTTATATTTTAATTTTATATAATCTTTCGTTGTTCCATCTGCAGTAATAGTATTTACACCAATAAAAATTCCTATTCCATAATTTTTGTGTACAACATAATCTCCTATTTCTAAATCAGCAAATACTACTTTTTCTCCTTCTTTATATGCTTTATTTGCAAAAGTTTTCTTTTTCTTTCCTTCAATTAATTCATCAGCAGATACTACAACTTGATTTATTTCAAAATTTTCAAATCCGTTTGGTAATTTTCCTATTGTTATTGTTACTATTTTTTCTGTTGATTTTACTATTATTGTTTTATCAAGTTTTTCATCTATTGTACAAGCTATTTCTTCTTTTTCTAAGATTTCTTTTAATTTTTTTGCTTTTTCTTTTGTTGATACCATTACATATATGCTTTTTTGTTCTTTATTCCATCTTTTTATATCTTCAAATAAATTTTCAATTTCACTTTTATAATAATTTATTTGTCTATAATTAAATGTATATTTTTCAGCTTGTCTATTTGTTACTATGTCTTGCTTTTCAAAATAGATTACTGATTTTTCATTTTCTAATTGATTTAAATCTATACTAATTATATTTTCTAATGCTTCTGGTATTATTTTTTCTTTTTCTATTAAATTTTTTATTAAATTCGAATTATCTTGTAATATATTTCTTTGTCTTGCTTCAATTTTGCTTATTTCATCTAATATAATTAAATAATTATCATTTAGATATTCTAATAAAGTTGATTGCTTATCATAAAATTCATTAAAGTATTTATCTATTTTTGAAATATAATTTCCAGATTTTATTTGTTCAATATCTTTTTTTATTGTTTCTTCTTGATTTTCTTCTACTAGTTTTTTTGTTATTTTTTTACAAATTTCATCTATTGAATTATCTAAAACAAATTCATGTGCTGGATAAATTTTTATCTTATCTAATGTATTTATTGACCTTTGACTTGTGATATTAAAGTTTCTAATAGAATCAACTTCATCTCCCCAAAATTCTATTCTAACTCCTAAGGTTTCATTTATAGAAATATCAACAATTCCACCTCTTACACTAAATTGTCCTCTTCCTTCTATAAATTCACATCTTGAATAGCCTAAATTTACAAGTGTTTTCTTTAATTCCTCTAAATTATAAATATCACCAACTTTAAATTCTAATATGTTTTTAAAAAGAATTTCTTTTGGTGGTAGTTTTTGCATTAATGCTTCTATTGTTGTTACTACTATTAGATTTTTTTTATCTTTTATTTTGTTTAATGTTTCAATTCTTTCATATGGTAAATCTTTGCTTTCTGCAACAAAATCATATGTTACTATTTCTTTTTTTGGAAATAATACAGCTTTTTCTTTTTCGAAGTTTTCTATAATTTCTAATATTTGTTTTGCTTGTATTTCGTTGTATGTTATTAGTAAAATTGGCTTTTTGTTGTATTGATTTATTGCTGATAATAATTCTACCATTCCAACGTCAGTTAAGCCCGATATTGATATCGGACTTTTTTTATTTTCTATTTGATTACTTAAATCTAAAAATTTATTTGATTTTCCTAGTTCTCCTATTATTGTATTCATTTAACTTTTCTCCTCTTTTGATTTTATTATTATACTATATTTTTTATTCAAATGAAAGTATTTAAAATAATTTTTTGATTTTTTTATAAAATTATGCTATAATTTAATTATCAAGGCTAATAAGCTTAATTCTAGGAGGATTTTTTATGGAAGATATGAATCAAATTACTATAGCTTTACCTACAACGCCACCTATTGAACGGTGGAAAAACCAAGCATTAGATTATCTATTTGATGATAATCTGAATAATTTTCAATTTAATAGTTTATCATCATTCATTGATAAGGAGATAGCAATGTATAACATTTGCCATCTAAGCGATTACAATGAAACATATAAAAAATTGCTAAAGGATTTAGAATTGGATTGTCCAAATAAAGAGGCTATAATAACAACTTTTAATTACAAAGTTGCTTCTCCATCTGATTCTACTCCAAGAATTCTCGGTAATATTTTGTAAGAAATCAATAATTATTTCTAAAAATTCTATAAGGGAGACAAATTTGTCTCCTTTTCTATTGCTTTTTTATGTAAAGTGTGTTATAATGATAATGTAACTAAAAACATATGTATAAAGTCCCTCAACAACAATAATACGAGGGCAGAAAGGAATTTTATGACTCACTATACTTGTAAGACAATAGGAACAAAATGTAGAGAATGTAGAGGTGCTTGTTTAGATAAAGCCAATCCTTCTCAGACACAAAAAAATGCAAGGAAAATGTTTGGGATTACACCAAACAACTGCGTACCAGATGAAGATGGTACAATCAGATGTCCCTATGATACAAAATAGAAAACATTATTACTTTAAGGAGAGATAGCAATACGCTTCTCTCCCCTTTCTTTTTTTACCATTTCACAACTAATTTATTAAATTTTGAATGAATATAATTTGTCAATTTAGTCATAAATTCATTTGGTTGAATTTCTTTTTTTGCAACCATATCTAAACCCTTTTCCCAGCTTGCAGTAAGTTTTGGATTTAACATATCAGGCATTGAATTATTTACAATGTCATAAATTATTTCTCCTTTTTCTGTCGGTGTAATAATTTGTGTTTTTGAATTTATTTGTATATATTTAATTTTTTCTAGCTTTTTCATTATTTCTGCCCTAGTAGCACTTGTTCCTATTCCAGCACCTTTTATTTGTTCTCTTAGTTCTTCCTCTTCAATTAATTTTCCTGCATTTTCCATTGCTAATATAATTGAGCCAGAATTATATCTAGATGGAGGTGAAGTTTCTGCCTCTTTTGTCTCATAATTTATGCAATTAACCTTTTGACCTTTTTTTAGATTTTTTAATATATCTAAGTTAGTATTTTGTGAGTTTTCCTCTTTTTCATCACTATCTGTTGATTTTTTATTTTCAACAGGTTTTAATATCTCTAAATAGCCTTGATTTAAGCAAACTTTTCCACTTGAATAAAAAGTTTCATTTTCTACATTTACTGTAACTTGAATCTTATTGTATTCTGCTGGTGGATAAAAAATTGCTAAAAACCTTTTTACAATTACTTTATATACTTGTTTTTGTAAGTCTGGTAATTTATCATAATTTTCATACCCTTGACCTGTTGGAATTATTGCATAATGGTCTGTTATTTTACTATCATTTACATATTTTGTTTTTGCTAAATTGTTTGTTGGATATTTTTCTTCTATCATTTTCTTTAAATAGCCTTGAACTTCTTCATCTTTATAGCCTCTTGTAATTCCATTCAAGTTTTTAGAAATTTCTTTTGCAACGGCTGTTGATAAAACTCTTGCATCTGTTCTTGGATATGTAACTAATTTTTTTTCATATAAATTTTGTATTATTTCTAGTGTCTCATCTGGCTTTATTTTAAATCTTTTTGTACATTCATTTTGAATTTCTGCTAAGTTAAATAATAATGGTGGATTTTCTTTTTGTTTTGATTTTTTCAATTCTGTAATTATTGCATCTTTTCCTTGAAGAGATACTATAAAATCTCTTGCTTTTTTTTCATCTTTAAATCCTGTTTCATTATATAAATCAATACTTTCAAATACTTTTGATTTTTCATTAACTTTCCATTCTGCTTTAAATGATGAATTTTCATCTCCAAATTCTCCAACAATTTTATAATATTTAGTTTTTACAAAATTTCGAATCTCCATTTCTCTTGAAACTATCATTCCTAGAACACAAGTCATTACACGTCCTACTGAAATTGAAGCTTTTTCTTCATTTATTTTTGTTGCTAATGTTCTTCCATAAATTATTGAAAGAAGTCTTGAAAAATTTATTCCTATCAAATAATCTTCTTTTGCTCTTAAATACGCACTATCTGAAAGACTATCATATTCTGATGACTCCTTTGCTTCTCTAATTCCTCTTTGTATTTCTTCTTCTGTTTGTGAATCAATCCAAACTCTTTTCATTTCAGCTTTTGGATTTGGATGAGCCATCATTACAACAAGTCTTTGTATATATTCTCCCTCTCGTCCAGAGTCGCCTGCATTATATATAACATCTATATCTTCTCTTTGCATTAAACTTTGAACTATATTAAATTGATTTTGTACTGCTGGTATTATCTCATATTTCCACTCTGTTGGTATAAATGGAAGTGTGTCTAGTCTCCAATATTTTAATTTTTCATCATATTTTTCTGGGTAACTCATTGTTACTAAATGTCCTACACACCAAGTTATAATCCAATCCTCTGATTCTAAATAGCCATTTTTTCTATTTGTATTTATCTTTAACGCTTTTGCAAATTCCATTGCAACAGATGGCTTTTCTGTTATTAATAATTTTTTGCCCATTAATTATCTTTCCTTTTCTTGTAAATATTGTAATGCAATATTTCTTACTTTCTCTTTTTCTTTAAATTCAAATCTATCTATTATTTTATTTATATAATCATTTTCTTTTATAATTTTAAAACTTGGCTTATAGTTTATATCAAAAATAAAAGCCAATACTGACATAACTTTGTCTATACCACAAAAAGCCTTATTTTTATCTCTTTTTATTAATTCTCTTTCTTCTATTTTTTCCATTACTTTAGAAGATATTTCGGTATTATTTATATCTTTTTCTTCTCCATTCCAAAACATGCTTACTGCTTCATACAATATATCTATTTTATCAGCATCTCTTATTATTTTTGCAAATAGTGATTCTTCTTCATTTAGTCCTTCTTCTATTTCAAATTTATTATGATTTTTTATTGCCATTTTTATTAGTTTATCATATTTATCTGTTTTAATATATTTTCTCATATCTTTATTAAGAATTTCTCCCCCATAATCACCATGATCAAAGCTTCTATTGTCATTATATGTTTGATACTGTGTATATTGTTCAAATCTTGCTATATCATGTAATAAACCAATTAATGCTGCTATTTGTATTTGGTCATCAGATAAATTTAATTCAACTGCTATTTGTTTTGATATATTCATTACTCTTATTGAATGCCCTTGTTTTCTTCTTATATTTTCGTTCGTCAAATCATAATTTTCTGTATATTTTAAAAACTCAGTTTTTGCTTTTTCTAGATTCACTATCATTTTTATCACCTATTTTGTATTGTATCATATTATATTTTATTTTAAAAGAGGATTTATGACTTATTTTTTAAAATATATTGAAACATAAGGCTTTTTGTTATATAATACCATTTATATTAGAGAGATTTCGAAAGGAGAAAAATTATGGCTTATAATTTTAAAGAAATAGAAAAAAAATGGCAAGCAAAATGGGACAAAGAAGGAACTTTCAATGCCAAAGATGATTACACAATGAAAAAATGGTATGGACTAATAGAATTCCCATATCCATCAGGACAAGGATTACACGTTGGACACCCACGTAGTTATACTGCTTTAGACATAATTGCAAGAAAAAGAAGATTACAAGGATATAATGTTTTATTTCCAATAGGATTTGATGCATTTGGTCTTCCTGCTGAAAACTATGCAATAAAAACAAATGTTCATCCTAAAATAACAACAGCTCAAAACATAGCTCACTTTACAGAGCAATTAAAATCTTTAGGATTTTCTTTTGATTGGTCTAGAAAAATAGACACAACAGATCCTGAATATTATAAATGGACACAATGGATTTTCATTCAATTATATAAACATGGCTTAGCATATAAAACAACAATGCCTATCAACTTCTGTACAGGATGTAAAGTTGGATTAGCAAATGAAGAGGTCGTTAATGGTGTTTGTGAAAGATGCGGTAGCCCTGTTGTTCAAAAAGAAAAATCCGAATGGATGCTTAAAATTACAGATTATGCTCAAAAATTAATTGATGATTTAGATGATGTTGATTTCTTAGAAAAAATTAAGGTACAACAAAAAAATTGGATTGGTAGATCAGAAGGTGCTGAAGTTAATTTTAAAATTGCTAATATGGATAAGAATTTAACTGTTTATACAACAAGACCAGATACTTTATTTGGTGCAACTTATATGGTTATTTCTCCAGAACATCCAATTTTAAAAGAGTTAGAAGATAAGATTGAAAACTTAGATGAAGTTCAAGAATATCAAAAACAAGCTAGTTTAAAATCTGCTTTTGAACGTTCTGAATTAAATAAAGAAAAAACTGGTGTTGAAATTAAAGGTATTACTGCTATAAATCCATTAACAAATAAAGAAATTCCAATTTGGATTTCTGATTATGTATTAATAACATATGGTACTGGTGCAATAATGGCCGTTCCAGCACATGATACTCGTGATTATGAATTTGCTAAAAAATTTAATTTACCAATTGTGCAAGTTGTTGATGGTGATAATGTTGATTTATCAAAAGAAGCTTTCACTGATGTTGCAACAGGTAAACTTATCAATTCTGATTTCTTAAATGGATTAGAAGTTAAAGATGCTAAGAAAACTGTAATCGAATATTTAGAAAAAAATAAGATTGGCACTAAAAAAGTTAATTATAAATTACGTGATTGGGTATTTTCTCGTCAAAGATATTGGGGTGAACCTATTCCAATGGTTTATTGTGAAAATTGTGGTTGGGTTCCACTTGATGAAAAAGATTTACCTTTAAAATTACCAGAAGTTGAAGAATTTACACCTGGAGAAAATGGAGAATCTCCTTTAGCAAAACAAACAGATTGGATTAACACAACTTGTCCTCACTGTGGTAAACCTGCAAAAAGAGAAACAGATACAATGCCTCAATGGGCTGGTTCTTCATGGTATTTCTTAAGATATATGGACCCACATAATGATAAAGAACTTGCATCAAAAGAAGCTTTAGAATATTGGTCACCTGTTGATTGGTACAATGGTGGTATGGAACATACTACTTTACACTTATTATATTCAAGATTCTGGCATAAATTCTTATATGATATTGGTGTTGTTCCAACAAAAGAACCTTATCAAAAACGTACTTCTCATGGTATGATTTTAGGTACAAATGGTGAAAAGATGTCTAAATCAAAAGGAAATGTTATAAATCCAGATGATATAGTAAATGAATTTGGTGCTGATACATTTAGAGTTTATGAAATGTTTATGGGGCCTTTTGATCAAGTTGCAGCCTGGTCTATGGAAAGTATTCGTGGTTGTGGTAAATTCTTAGACAGAGTTTGGAACATGCAAAATATGTTAGTTGATGGAGATGCTTACTCTAAAGAAACTGAAAAAATGATGCATAAAGCTATTAAGAAAGTTTCTCAAGATATTGAAGATATGAAATTTAATACTTCTATATCTACATTTATGACAATGGTTAATGAATTTTATAAAATTGGTAAAATCAATAAAGCTGAATTTAAAACATTTTTAACTTTATTAAATCCATTTGCACCACATATAACAGAAGAACTTAATAAAATTGCTGGTTTCGAAGCAGATATTTCTACATATGCTTGGCCAGAATATGATGAAACAAAAACTGTTGATGATGAAATAACTTTACCTATTCAATTTAATGGAAAATTAAAAGCTACTATTACTATTTCTGTTGATGAGGATGAATCTTCTGTAAAAGAAAAAGTTCATAATGCTATTGATTCTAAATTAGATGGAAAAAATATTATTAAAGAAATTTATGTTAAAAATAAAATTTATAATATTGTTGTTAAATAATTTTATGATTTTTAAATATAAATATCTACCCTATTGAATTTGAAGTTCAATAGGGTATTTTTTTGGAAATTAATACGCTTGAACTGCTGAATTTAAAACATAGAATTTGTCATCATGATTATCTAGTCTTTTTTCGCATTTTTCTACTCTTTCTTTTATTGAACTAATTTGTTTTGTATGTCCTGTAACTACATCTAATAAAATTTCAAGTTTTTCTCCATGTTCTACTTCTATTCTAGCCACAGTTTGACTTATTTTTGTCATTTCTGTTTTCATGTCTTGTTGATTTTCTTCAATTTTATCAACTCTGCTTATTAATTTTTCTTGATTTTCGAATAATTGTTTTTGACCTATAAATAACTCATCCTGACCTTCAAACAATTTTTCTTGACCTTTTTGTAATTCGTTCAATATTTTGTTTCTTTCATTTTGACCTTTGAACAACTCATTTTGACCTCTAAATAGCTCATCTTGCCCTTTTTTCAAATCCTTTAGCATTTCAATAACTTCTTTATCTGCCATCTTTTTCCTCCTTTCTAAATATTTGATATAAAACATATCATGTCATCATTATACAATATTACCTAATAAGTGTCAATAAAAACATTTAGACAATTTTCGACATTTGTCAACTTTTCTTTACAATCCCAATAATTACACCATAAATCTATTTTAAAAAAATATTTTTTGTAATTAAAACTTAATATTATTTTAATATCTTTGTAATATTTATTACTATATTTTATTGTATAATATATTTAGTAGAATTATAAGGAGAAATATATGAGTGTAGAATCAGATTTAAGAAAAGATGGAATTGAAGTAATAAAAAAATTAGACACTTTAAGAATTAATTCAATAGCACGAAATATATCTATTAGATTGTGTGAAACTTTTCCAAATTTCAATCTTAATCAAAACGATTTATTTATAAAATTATCAAGATTAAATATGTATATTGCCAAAATGCCTGAAGGTATGGCAGAGGCAAATTATTTTTACAAAAACACTTCTATTTATTTTAATGAACATATCGCTGATGAAGATTTAGAAGAATTTGCAATTCACGAGTGTATTCACTACATTCAAGAAGTTAAAGATAAAAATAATTACTTACTTAGAATGGGACTTTGCGATTATACTGAGTTTAAAATATATGGTTTAGGCTTAAATGAAGCTTCTGTACAATTAATGGCTTCAAAAGTAATAAGTATACCAAAGGATTTTGTTAAATACTTTAATATAAGTTTCGAAACTACAAGTCCTTCTTATTACCCTCTTGAGTGCTGTCTGGTAAATCAACTTGCATATTTAATTGGTGAAGATGTTTTATTTGAAAGTACAATAAATAGCAATAATAATTTTAAAAATCAATTTATAAATGCTACATCTTATAAAGATTTTATGAATATTCAAAATTCAATAGATGTTATTTTAGAAGCTGAAGAAGAAATAATTAAAATTAATAATAAAATTATTCAAATTGATGATAGAAATAAAAAAGTTGATAATATGATTGCAAAAATAGATGAACTAAAAAAGAAAATCACATCAACATTTATAAAAACTCAAAATTTAATTGTTACTAGCTATTTTAATAAAGCTTTTAATACTATTAAAACTCTAGAAGATGTTGAAAATTATAGAAGAAAACTATATAATTTTAAAGACTATTTAGGTTCAACAGATGGTTACACTTTCTTTAATGATTATTATGTTTCTAAAATGGTTGATTTAGAACATAAATATAATTTATTAGAAAAAGGAATTGCTGAAAGTTCGTTATCTATATTGCCTGAAAAGACTTCAAAATTAGCCAAAATTATTAATTTTATTAAAAAATTATTTATTAGAAATTCTAATGAA
>ERZ837380.3678-NODE-3678-length-13891-cov-12.653079_pt1 | contig 13891 bp, 7 predicted proteins | sample MGYA00519685_ERZ837380 | MGnify/ENA primary metagenome ERZ837380 (study PRJEB31850, sample SAMEA3708817) | human gut metagenome | biome: human gut; feature: human-associated habitat; material: faeces | place: China | collected 2014 ...
ATACTTATTCAGTTCTTCCTATTGAAGTTTTAAATGGAAAAGGTTCTTATTTATTCGATATTAATAATAAAAAATATATAGATTTTACTAGTGGAATTGGTGTTAATTCCTTAGGCTATAATAATGAATTATGGAAAAATGAAATAATATCTCAGCTTAATTCATTTCAACACTTATCAAATATTTTTTCAAATAATTCTACTGTGTCATTAGCAAAAAAACTTTGTGAACTTTCTGGAATGAGCAAAGTATTTTTTTCAAATTCAGGTGCTGAAGCAAATGAATGTGCAATTAAACTTACAAGAAAATATAGCTTTGATAAATATGGTAAAAATAGAGGTGCTATTTTATCATTAAAGCAATCATTTCATGGAAGAACTTTAGCTACATTAACAGCAACAGGTCAAGATAAATTTCATAACTACTTTTTCCCTTTTCCTACAGGATTTAAATACAGTTCAGCTAATTCTATAGATGAATTAAAGGAAAACCTTACTCCTGATGTTTGTGCTATCATAATGGAAGCAATTCAAGGTGAAGGTGGAGTTCATCCCCTTAATAAAAATTTTGTTTTAGAAGCTTTTAAATTAGCTAAAGAAAATGATATTTTAATTATATTTGATGAAGTTCAATGTGGTATTGCAAGAACTGGAAATTTATTTGGATATAATCATTTCAATGTTTTTCCAGATATAGTTACTTGTGCAAAAGGACTTGGTGCTGGACTTCCAATAGGTGCTGTTTTATGTAATGAAAATCTTTCAACTACCTTTGTGCCTGGAGATCATGGTTCAACCTTTGGTGGAAATCCTGTTGTATGCGCTGGTGCACTTTCTGTTTTAAATCAACTTTGTAATTCAAATACTTATAATGATATTAAAAATAAAACCAATTAATTATAATTTAAAATCTAATTTAGAAAAAGAATCAATTTTAAATTCTTATAAATTATTTCTAAAAACATTTAATTTTAATATTCAAATAATTATTAAAAGTCAAAAACAAGATTTATCTAATCATATTATTAAAATAATTAATTCTCAAAAAAAAGAATCACAAATAATAAAAAATATTTCAAATAAATATTTAGAAAATATTGAAAAAATAAAATTAATTAGTAAATCAGATTCAAAACAATTTTTTATTATTATTAATCAACCACAAGAAAATAATAAAGAAGAAATTTGTATTGATCAATTAAATGAAAAATACTTAAAAATTAAAGAAGGGCTTCTAAGATGTGGAAATATTGTAACTAATGTAAATAATGAAAAAGAAACTAAAGAAATAATAAGAAATTATATATTTTTAAATGATGACGAAAATAGGATGTGATTATTATTAATAAAGAAAAAGAATTAATAAAAAAACAAAAAGATGAATTGAGCCCAAGTTATATTAATTTAAAAAATCCAAGATATATGGAGATTGATGGCAAGTATTGCTCATCATTATTAGTAGTTGATTATAGTAGAGAGCAAAGAGATTTAATTTTTAAACCATTAATTGATACTAATATTAATATAAATATGTCAATATTTTATGAAGAGCAAGATCCATATAAAGTTGTAAAAGACTTAACATATAATATTGGAAATACAGCTGTTGATTTAGAGGCAGGGAAAAATAAGCAGGATATTGACATTGTTGAATATACTCATGATGATGCAAAGTATATTAGGAAACAACTGCAAGTAAATGATGAGGCATTTTATTATCTCTATGTTTACATAACTATATATAATGAAGATTTAAAAGATCTAAAAATTAATACAGATAAAATTATAAGTATTTTACAGAGTAGAGGAATAAAGGTAAGACAGGCCTATTTTAGGCAGGAGCAAGCTTTTTTTTCTACACTTCCATTAATGATAAATCATAAAGATGTAAAAGAAGCTACTAAAAAGAACATTTTGACAGAAGGTCTGGTTGCAACATATCCTTTTATTTCTTCATCTATCTGTGATACAAATGGAATTTTTATTGGAAAAAATATTTACAATAATTCACTAATTTTTGTTGATAGATATGATCAGGAAAAATATAAAAATGCTAATATGTGCGTATTTGGAACGAGTGGGGCAGGAAAATCTTATTATATTAAATTGAATATTTTGAGATATAGATTGTTTGGAATTGAACAATATGTTATTGATCCGGAAAGGGAATATACAGGACTTTGTAATAAACTAGAGGGAACGTTATTAAAGTTGGGACCGAATTCAGAAACATATATAAATGTTTTTGATATAAGAAAAGAAAGTATAGAGAAAGGAGAAAAAGGTTTTCTTGCAAATAAAATAATAAAATTAATTGGATTTTTTAATTTAGTTTTTGGAGAATTAGATGAAGAAGAAAAAGGTTTGATTGAAGAAAAAATTATTCAAACTTATGAAAAAAAGAATATTAATTTTGATGATAAAAGTTTATATAAAAATAATGAAAATAAAAAAATATTTAAAGAAACAATTGATATGCCAATTTTGGAAGATTTTTATAATATATTAGGAAAAGACGAAAAAACGAAAAAATATCAAATAAAATTATTACCATTTGTAAAAGGTTCACTAAACTTTTTTAATAAATTTACTAATGTGAAATTAAATAATAAATTAATTGTTGCAGATGTTTATGAGTTAGGTGAAGAAAATTTAAAATATGGAATGTATATTTTCACAGAATTATTTTGGGACAAGATTAAAGAAAATAGAAAAAATAAAAAGGCAATTTATTTAGATGAGATTTGGAGATTGATTGGTGTAACATCTAATAAAAATGTGGCAGGTTTTGTGTATAAAATATTTAAAACAATAAGAAAATACGGTGGAAGTGCTGTTGCAATAACTCAAGATATTTCGGATTTATTTAGCTTGGAAGAAGGAAATTTTGGAAGGAGTATTTTAAATAATACAAGCATAAAAAATTTCTTCTCTCTTGAGGAAGAAAATATAAAAGTATTAAAAAAATATACCAATATTTCAGAAAAAGAAGAAATTGACATAAAATCATTAAGAAGAGGCGAAACGCTTATGTTTGTTGGAGAAAATCATATTCTTGCAGAGGTAAAAAGTTTTAATTATGAAGATGACATAATTAATAATGAAGAAGAAAAAAATGAAAATTAAATATTATTATATTTTATAAAAATATATGATTTAAATTTTTTTATGAAATATTTATTAAATAATTTTTATTAAAATAAAAAAATAGAGGAGAAAGTTTATGAATAATTTAGAAGTTGAAAATCAAATAACAAATGATGTTTCTATTGAAGATAAATAGAGAAATTTTTTGCAGACAAATATAGGGAAAGCCGTTAATACTGGATTGAATATAGGTCTTAGGTATATTCTTCCGGATGTAATAGAAGACCAAGTTATAGAAATAAAAGATAGTTTTTTACAAAATGGATTTAAAGAGGGAGTTCAAACAGCAATTGATTCAGCAATTAATTTTGGAAAAAGTGCAATAGGAATTGTAACAGGAAATTTTGAAAATGTACAACAAATGCAAACAGCAGTTAAATCTGGAGGAATAATAGATGGAATTTCAAATGTATTAAACTTTACTATTAATAAGGTAGTTAATAGTGGAAAGATTCCGTATGCCTTAGGTAGTGCAATCAAAACGGGAAAAAATGCTATATTAAATAATATAACAAAGAATATAGAAAGCGAGTTTGAAAATCAAGTAAATCAGATTGAAAAATTAAATAAATATACAAATAATTGGAAGGATTATTTTAACAATAAAGATTTTGATGGAATGCAGAGAGAGTATGATAAGATTAGAGGGAAAATGAAAGAAATTGCACCAATAGAAAATACAATAAAAACAGCAAGAGTAGTAGAAAACTTACATAAATTAATAAAAAATAATGGAAAAAATTTCGACTTGACGAGTGAGGAATTAGAGCTTGCAAAAATGCTTTAAATTACTAAAAAAAACTAGATAAAATAGACTGTTTTGCTTGCAAAAAAAGTATTATTTTAGTATAATACAAACATAGATATAACTTAGAAAAGAGGTAAATATATGGACTCAAAAGACACAGAATTAGAAGACAGAGATGGTAAAATAATAGAGAGAGACATCGAAGACGAAATGAAAACTGCATATATAGATTATGCAATGAGTGTTATTGTATCTAGAGCTTTACCAGATGTAAGAGATGGTTTAAAACCAGTTCATAGAAGAATTTTATATACTATGTATGAAGATGGTTTAACATCAGATAAGCCATATAGAAAATCAGCAACTACAGTCGGTGACGTTTTAGGTAGATATCATCCACATGGAGATTCATCTGTATATGATGCAATGGTTAGAATGGCTCAAACATTCTCACTTAGATACCCATTAATTGATGGACATGGAAACTTTGGTTCAATCGATGGTGATGGAGCAGCTGCTTATCGTTATACAGAAGCAAGAATGTCTAAAATTGCGGAAATTATGTTGACTGATATTGAAAAAAATACAGTGGATTTTATGCCTAACTTTGATGATAGACTTCAAGAGCCAACTGTATTGCCAGCAAAGATTCCAGCACTTTTAGTAAATGGTTCTTCAGGAATTGCTGTAGGTATGGCAACAAATATTCCACCACATAATTTAACAGAAGTTATAAATGGTATTATTAAAATTATTGATGATGACAATGTAACTGATGAACAATTAATGCAAATAATTAAAGGACCAGATTTTCCAACTGGAGGAATGATTCTTGGAAGAGAAGCAATCAAACAGGCATATACAACAGGAAAAGGAAAGATAACTGTAAGAGCTGAAGCTGAAATTGAAGAAATGAGTAATGGAAAACAAAAGATTATTGTAACATCATTACCATATCAGGTAAATAAGGCTAAATTGATTGAAAATATAGCAAACCTTGTAAAAGAAAAAAGAATTGAAGGAATATCAGAACTTAGAGATGAGTCTGATAGAGAAAATGCTGTAAGAATTCATATTGGACTTAAAAAGGATGCAAATGCAAGAGTTGTATTAAATCAGTTATATAAAAATACACAAATGCAAGATACATTTGGAGTAATAATGTTAGCTTTAGTTGATGGTCAACCTAGAATACTGACTTTAAGACAATGCTTAGATTACTACATAGACCATAGAAAAGGTGTTATATTACGTAGAACACAATTTGAACTTGATAAAGCATTAGCAAGAGCCCATATATTAGAAGGTTTAAAAATAGCATTAGATAATATTGATGAGGTAATTAATATAATAAGATCATCATATGATGATGCTAAAGAAAGATTAATGGAAAGATTTGGCCTTTCGGATATTCAAGCTCAAGCAATATTGGATATGAGATTAAAAACTTTATCTGGATTGCAGAGAGAAAAGATTGAAGAAGAGTATAATGAGTTAATGAAGTTAATTGCTCATTTAAGAGAAATATTAGGTAGCGAGAAACTTGTATTCGAAATCATCAAAGAAGAATTAACAGAAGTTAAAGAAAAATATGGTGATGAAAGATTAACAAAGATTGTTGCTGCTGAAGGTGAATTTAATGAGGAAGACCTTATAAAAGAAGAACAAATGGTAGTTGCATTAACTCACTTTGGTTACATAAAGAGAATGCCAATAGACACTTATAGAAGCCAAAAAAGAGGCGGAAAAGGTATTAGTGGTATTTCTACAAGGGAGGAAGATTTCGTTAAACAAATATTCACAACTTCTACTCATGATACAGTATTGTTCTTTAGCAATAAAGGAAAATTGTATAGATTAAGAGGATATGAAATTCCAGAAGCAGGTAGAACTGCTAAAGGAACTGCGATTGTAAACTTATTAAGTTTAGATGCAGGTGAAAAGATTTCTGCGGTAATACCAATTTCAGACTTTGAAGATAGCAAATATCTATTAATGGCTACGAAAAATGGATTGATAAAGAAAACTCCATTACAAGAGTATAATTCAAGTAGAAAGACTGGATTATTGGCAATAACGTTGAAAGATGATGATGAGCTAATAGATGTTAGGTTAACAGATGGTCAAGATAATGTTGTATTAGTTACTGAAAAAGGACTTTGTATAACATTTGATGAGAAAGACGTAAGACCAGTTGGAAGATCTGCACAAGGCGTACTAGGAATTCGTTTAGATGAGGATGACACTGTAATTGGAATGGAATCTATATTATCAAATAATAAAGGCGTTACATTATTAGCAATTACTGAAAATGGCTTTGGAAAGAGAACAGAACTTGACGAATATAGAGTACAGAATAGAGGAGGAAGAGGTGTAATTACATACAAGATTACCCCTAAGACTGGAAATATAGTTGGAATAAGAATGGCAAAAGAAGACGATGATGTAATGTTAATTACAAACTCTGGAACTATTATAAGAATTAATGTTAAAGATGTAAGCATATTAGGAAGAGCAACACAAGGTGTAACATTAATGAGAACGAACGAAAATGAAAAGGTTGTAAGTATAGAAACTGTAGAACCAGAAGAATAAAATAAAGTATAAATTAGACTGTCTTTGTTAAGATTAAATCTAACAGAGAAAGTCTAATTTTGTATTTAATTTAATATAGTGTACCGAAAAGTCTGTGTAAAGTTTGTGCAAACTTTACGATATACTCCTCTTTCGATATATTTATTTTATAATGAAAAAAAGAATTACATTCTTTATATAAATTTGTAATTCTTTTTTTGTGTATTATTTTTTTTCTAAATTATCTTTAGCAACTGCCATTAATAGTTTTATTCTATTTGTTTGGTTTGCTTCACTTGCACCTGGGTCATAGTCTATTGGAGAAATATTAGCGTAAGGGTATTTTTCTCGTATTGTTTTTATTACACCTTTTCCTACAACGTGGTTAGGCAAGCATGCGAAAGGTTGTACACATACTATGTTAGAAATTCCGTGTTCTATGTATTCTACCATTTCTGCTGTTAAGAACCAACCTTCACCAGTCTGATTTCCGATTGAAAGAATATCTTTTACATTATCTTCTAACTCCCAAATATCACAAGGTTGTAAATATCCTTTTTTAGAATTTGCTAAGGCGATTCTTTCATCTTTTTCAAGAATGTCTATTAATTTTATTGCAAGTTTAAATATTTTTGCTTTATATTTGTCTGTTTTTATGAGTGTGTTGAAAGTTATTTTATGTGTTGCCATGAATTTTACGAATCCCATGAAGTCTGGAAGTATAACTTCTGCACCTTCTTGTTCTAGTTTTTCTGCAATAAAATTATTGCCAAATGGATGATATTTTATTAAAACTTCACCGACTATTCCAACTTTTGGTTTCTTCATAGAAGTATCTAATTCAATTTTTTCAAAGTCGTTAACCATATCATAAATGCTTTTCTTAAATTCCGATAAAGAAGAGTGTACAACTAATTCTTTGCATTTTTGCATCCATTCATCATATAGTTTTTGCGTTTCACCTTTGTTTACCTCGTAGACTCTATTTTTAGTAAGCATTTTTTGAAGTAAGTCTCCGTAAACAACAACCTTAAGAAGTTTTTCTACCATGTCTGGAGTTATTTTAAATCCTGGCATCTTTTCCATTCCAACAACATTAAATGAGATAACAGGAATATTAGCAAATCCAGCATCTTTTAATGCCTTACGAATGAATCCTATGTAGTTTGTAGCTCTACATCCACCACCAGTTTGAGACATTATTAAAGCAGTCTTGTTTAAATCATATTTTCCAGATTCAAGAGCTTCAATCATCTGACCTGTAACTAAAATTGATGGATAGCAAGCATCATTATTTACGTACTTTAATCCAGTTTCTACTGTATGCTGAGTACAGTTACGTAGTAGTTCAAGATTATATCCGCAAGATCTTACGGCCGTCTCGATTAGCTCGAAATGTATTGGAGCCATTTGAGGGCATAGTATTGTATAGTCTTTCATATCTTTAGTAAACATAACTTTTTTTACGGTATAATCTGCATCACAATTTGTGCATACATTATCTTTTTCACGTTTGTTCATACTTGCAAGAAGTGAACGGATACGAATTCTAACTGCACCTAAATTATTTACTTCATCAATTTTTATTAATGTGTACATTTTATTATAACTTGACAATATTTCTTCAACCTGATCTGTTGTTACAGCATCTACGCCACAACCAAATGAGTTTAATTGAACAAGTTCTAAATTATCATGCTTTCCGACAAAATCAGCTGCTGAATATAGTCTTGCGTGGTATACCCATTGATTTACAACCCTTAATGGAGCTTTAGGTTCTGTTTGGTTTGCAATACTGTCTCCAGTAATAACGCCAAGCCCGAGGCTTGTAATTAATGTATCGATACCATGATTAATTTCTGGATCTACATGATATGGACGCCCAGCAAGAACAATGCCTTTTAAATGATTTTTCTCTAAATATTCTACGGCCTTAGCACCTTCAGCATGTATATCTGCTCTGCAATGTTGATATTCTTCTTCTGCGAGTTTAGCAGCATTTAATAATTCTTTCTTAGTGAAATTGTACTTTTTAAATTCCGGTAAGCCTAGAATTGTTTCTGCTAAAGTCTTTGCGTCAAAAGGCAAGAATGGATTTAAAAAAGTAACATCTTTGTCTTTTAATTCTTCGACATTATTTTTCAAAACCTCTGAATACGAAATTACAATAGGGCAGTTATAATGATTATCTGCTGATTTATATTCTTTTCTAGAATATGGTACACATGGATAGAATATAGTTTTTATTCCTTGTTTTACTAAACTAATTATATGGCCATGTGATAATTTAGCTGGGTAACAAACAGATTCAGAAGGCATTGATTCCATACCTTTTTCGTATGTTTTTCTGTTACTTTTTTCAGAGATTATAACTCTAAATCCAAGGTTAGTTAAAAATGTAAACCAGAAAGGATAATCTTCATACATGTTTAAAACTCTTGGAATTCCTATAACACCACGAGGTGCATTTTTTTCCTCAAGAGGAGTGTAGTTAAAAATTCTCTTATATTTATATTTTACTAGGTTTGGTAACTCTTTATTTTCCGAAACGATTCCAGCCCCTTTTTCGCATCTATTACCAGAAATATGCTTTGTACCATTGCTAAATTTGTTTATTGTGAGTAAGCAGTGGTTTTCACAACCATTACAACGCACATGTGATGCTTCAACTTTTAAGTTATTTATAGCATCCAAGTCAGAGATAGTAGAGACATATTCCATATCTTTATTTGCTTCGTATTGTTCTTGAGCTAAAAGTGCAACACCATAAGCACCCATAAGCCCAGCAATGTCAGGTCTTACAACATTTTTCCCAACTAACAATTCAAATGCACGCAAAACAGCATCATTATAAAATGTTCCACCCTGAACTACAATATGAGAGCCTAAAACCTTCATATCCCTAATCTTCATAACTTTTTGAATGGCATTTTTTATTACAGAATAAGAAAGCCCTGCAGAAATATCTCCGACACTATATCCCTCTTTTTGAGCCTGTTTAATTTTTGAGTTCATGAATACAGTACATCTTGAACCTAAATCGACGGGATTTCTTGCGGAAATAGCCGAGTTTACAAACTCGTTAATTGTTAGTCCAAGACTCTTTGCAAATGTTTCTATAAATGAACCACATCCAGAAGAACAAGCTTCATTTAGCATTATATTATCTATGGAGTTATTTTTCAGCTTAATGTATTTCATGTCTTGACCGCCAATGTCTACTATACTAGTAACATTAGGCATAAATTTCTTAGCGGCTGTGTAATGTGCGATTGTTTCAATTTCGTTTAAATCAACGTTTAATGCTGTTTTAATAAGCGATTCTCCATAACCTGTAACACCGCTGTATCTAATAGTTACTCCTTCAGGAAGTACTTTATATAATTCTTTTAGCATGTTTGTTACACTTCTTAAAGGATTTCCTTCATTTCCAGCATATAGAGAGTACAACAAAGCACCTTCTGTATCAGTTACAACAAGCTTTGTGGTTGTTGAACCTGCATCAATACCAATAAAACAATCTCCTTTATAGGTTGCCAAATCTCCTTTTTTTACAACATCTTTGCTGTGACGTGCTTTAAACTCTTCGTATTCTGAATCAGTTACGAATAAAGGTTTTAAAGGATTTGTTGTAGAGTCGTGAGAGCTTCTTAGAACTTGAATTTTTGCCATTAATTTCTGAGTGGAAATTGGAGTCATTTCCAAAGAATCCAATGCTGCACCTTTTGCAACTAATAAATGTGCTTCATCTGGAACTATTATTTGCTCATCGGTCAAATGAAGCGTTTCTATGAATCTATTTCTTAACTCTGAAAGATAGTTAAGAGGGCCTCCTAAAAATGCAACATTTCCACGTATTGGTCTTCCGCATGCAAGTCCACTAATAGTCTGATTAACAACAGCTTGAAATATAGAAGCTGCAATATCTTCTCTTGCTGCCCCTTCATTTATAAGTGGTTGAACATCAGTTTTAGCAAATACTCCACAACGTGAAGCTATTGGGTAGATAATTGAGTGTTTTTTGGCAAGTTCATTTAATCCAGAAGAATCAGTGTTTATCAATGATGCCATCTGGTCAATAAATGCACCAGTACCACCAGCACAAGTTCCGTTCATACGTTGTTCAATAGACTTTCCAAAATATATAATCTTAGCATCCTCACCACCAAGTTCAATTACGACATCAGTTTTTGGAATGTATTTTTCTACGGCTCTTTTACAAGCAACAACTTCTTGAATAAAAGGTACATTCAAAAATGTAGCTGCAGACATTGCGCCAGATCCTGTAAGAGCGATAGTAAATTCAGCATCAGGGTAACGATTGGCTAAATTATCTAAAACTGCACATACTGTATTTTTTGTATCTGAATTATGACGTTGGTAGCTTGTATAAATTGTGTTAAGATTATTATCCATAACGGCAATCTTTACTGTAGTAGATCCAACATCAAGTCCTACATGCAATAAATTGTTCATATTAAATCTCCTTATGTTTTAAATAAAAACTACCCTAATTTTATACGGAAAAGCGGATTTTGTCAAATGAAACTGACTAGCTGTCAGAAAATATAAAAAACCTACAAATAGCTTATTTGTAGGTTTTTGGTCGAAAAATGTAGGATTGTGTATTTTATGTGAAAAATTATTTTTTGGACAATTATAGGTTCTAATTAGAAAATTAAGAGAATAGACATGTTATCAAAGATAAAATTAGAGGAGGATTACACAATGAAAACAAATTTTAAAAAAATAGTAATAGTATTGGTGATTATCGCAATAATTGCAGGCGTAATAACATATTTTATAAATAAAAATAAAAAACCTGAATATGTAGAATATGAACCACAAGAAGAAATATCAGATGAACAAGAGCGTAAAACAATGATTTCACTATATTTTGTAAATAAAACTACAAGAAATGTAGAACCTGAAGCCAGAATGTTAGACGTAAAAACACTAATAAAAGACCCATACACTGTTATAATAAACATGTTGATAGATGGACCAAAAAACGAAAACCATGACAATGTGATACCAGAAGGAACAATGTTAATAGGAACAAGTTTAGAAGGAGATACTCTAAAAGTAAATTTTTCATCAGAATTTGTAGAAAATCACATTGGTGGAAAAGAAGAAGAACAAAAGACTATAGAATGCTTAGTAAATTCGCTTACAGAATTAACAGAAGTAAATTCCATAAAAATATTAATAAATGGAGAAGAGAATGCAAAATTTAAAGACGGAGAAATAAACTTTTCTCAAAACTTTATAAGAAATGAATAGAATAAAAAACTCTTATATAATGAAAAATTATACAAGAGTTTTTATTTGAAGAAATTTATAAATTTACATATTGTGCATGCTTTTTGAGTGCAACAAAGAAAATTTTCTACGCAAAACAGTGAATTTAAAATATTACTTTGAGGTCTACAACATTTATTACAATACGGCTTACAACAAGGTTTATAGGAATAACAATTACAAGGAGGCTTAGAATTACACATAAACTTATTATAACTATTCATTTTTTACCTCCTCTATTTACATAATTTGATATTTAATATATAATATTAATGTATTAAAAATATGTGAATTCAACAAAAATGGAAAGTGGAAATTATGAATTTAAAAGAAAATGAAAGAGTAGATGATTTGCAATATAAAGGATTAAAAATTATTCAGGATAAAACAGCATTTTGCTTTGGAATAGATAGTGTGTTATTATCAGACTTTGCAAAGGAAATAAAAAATAATAGTAAAGTTGCGGATTTAGGAACAGGAAACGGTATTGTTGGTCTTTTATTATGTAAAAAAACAAAGTTAAATCAAATTATAGGGGTTGAAATTCAAGAAGAAATTGCTGAAATGGCAGAAAGAAGTATTAAGTTAAATGATTTGGAAGAACAATTTAAAATTGTTAATGTTGACATAAATGATATTTTTAAGAAAAATGTACTGCAAAAAAATACATATGATGCGGTTGTAATGAATCCACCTTATAAAGAGGTGGGAAAGGGAAAAACAAACGAAAACTCTAGTAAATTAATAGCAAGACACGAAGTAAAGGCTACACTTTCCGACTTTATAAAGGTAGCAGCCGGATTGCTAAAAGATAAAGGAGAATTATACATAGTACATAAACCAGAACGAATTGTAGACATAATGCAAGAAATGAGAGCAAATAAAATAGAACCAAAAAAAATGAGATTAGTTTATCCATACGAAAATGAGACTCCATCTATTGTACTAATAAAAGGAGTAAAAGGCGGAAAAAGATTTTTTAGTGTAGACAAACCATTAGTAATATATCAAAAAAACGGAGAGTATACACAAGATATAAAAAATATTTATATAAAAAATAATTAACAAAAATATTAAAATAAAAATAAAATAATAATAAAATAATAAAAATAAAACAAAATTAGTTAATGAAAAATTCGATAACTTAAATTTAGATAGAAATTTTAATTATATTAATGTTAATAATGATTTATTAGCATTAATAGGGGAAAGTGAATATACAGGTATAAATACAGTAGTTAAAGTTGTAGTTGTTTTTGTATTATTGATAATTATTTTAGCAACTATATTTTTAATTTATAATGCAATAAATATATCTGTAACCGAAAGAATGACACAGTTTGCAATACTTAGAAGTATAGGGGCAACCCCAAAACAGATAAGCAATATTGTTATTAAAGAAGGTTTAGCAATGTGCTTATTATCAATACCTTTTGGAATAGTATTTGGATTTTTAGGAGTTTGGACAACTGTTAAGATAATGAATATTAAAATTACAAACCTTCTTGGAACAGGTCAATTAATTATAAGATTTCATTTAAGTGTAATTTTATTTCCCTTGATTTTAGGAATGACAACAATATTTATGGCAACATATGGACCCGCAAAAAAAGCTGGAAAAGTTTCACCTATAAGTTTTATTAAGGGTAATACTGAAAATGAAAAAATTAAATACTATAATGGAAATCTTATAAGAAGAATATTTGGTGTTGAGGGATGGATAGCTTATAAAAATATAAGAAAGAATTCAAAGAGATTTACAGTAACAATACTATCATTAAGTATATCACTTATTATGTTTATTACATTTACTACGTTGAATATGAAGAGGATAAGTGAATTGGATTATATAAAGAAAAACACATTGATGCAAGGTAAAGTAGAAGGGTATGAAAGTATAAATAAAGATAAAATTAAAGAAGAAATAAAATCAATTGACGGAATTAGTGATATATATACAATATCTATGCAATATGTACCTTATTTATATTTAGATGGAGATATAATAACAGAAGATTATAAAAATTATAGGTATAATGGATTAAATACTGTAAATAATGAACTAATAGAAGGAGCACAAATTGAAGGATATAGTGATGAAGCTTTAAATAAATTAGAAGTT
>ERZ837380.3692-NODE-3692-length-13877-cov-3.408769_pt1 | contig 13877 bp, 7 predicted proteins | sample MGYA00519685_ERZ837380 | MGnify/ENA primary metagenome ERZ837380 (study PRJEB31850, sample SAMEA3708817) | human gut metagenome | biome: human gut; feature: human-associated habitat; material: faeces | place: China | collected 2014 ...
TTTAAACTCCATTGCATCTTCTCAAAAGAAATTGTTGGATGCAGGAAAATTCAAAGGCATAGATGACGCTGTTGTAAATAGTTACAAGGATAATGTCAGAAAGCTAAAAGAAGCCGAAAAAGAACTGAAAGTTTACGATTCGTTTTCCAAGCAAGGAAGCCAAGCTCAAAAAGAAGCAGCCAAACAACTCAAACAGCAAGAACAACTTGCCGAACAACTTCTTTCCATTCGTCGGAAAAACCAGCAGGATGAAATCAACCTCATGGAGGATGGTACTGAGAAGAAGCTGGCTCAGATTGACTTAGACTATCAGAAAGAACTCGATGCGATAGACAAGCAGCGCAAAGAGTGGGAAAAGGCCCAAAATGGAAAACTGACCGATGAGCAGGAATCTGATTTGTCCGCTTGGGAAGAAAACGCTTACAAGTCATACGGGAAAGGGGTTAAAGATGCCAGTAAAGAGAAGTTGGAATCCGAACGTAAAGCATGGCAGGAATACTTCATTGAGTACGGAAACTATCAGGAGAAGCGCAAGAACCTTGTACAGAAATACAATGACGAGATAGCCAAACTGCAAACCGACAGCCCGGAGTACGCTTCCAAGGTAGCCCAAAAGAACAAGGCTCTTGAACAGCTTGATGAACAGTTCGGTCACTCCACAAAGGCGATGGCAGACCTCTTTGAAGATGCCAGCAATAAGTCCGTTTCCGCTATTCAGTCCATCATTGATAAGTATGAAACACTTGTCAAGTACATGTCTGGTACAAAGGAAAGTGACGGAACGAATGTTACACTTGACGAATTGAAAGCGCTCGGATTCACTGATAAGGACATTGAAAAGATAGAAAAGGGTGAAATCTCCATAAAGGACGTAACAGATGCAATCAGAGGGCTAAAGGATGAGCTGAAAGGCAAATCACCGTGGCAGGCTTTCGTCTCTGACTTGGAGAAAGGGATAGAAGCCATAAAAAAGGGTGGCAACGATTCCAAGAAAATCGGTCAAGGAATCACCGATATAGGAAATACTGTGACGTCTTTTGCCCCTGCATTGAATGAGTTTGGCTCAAGTATCGCCGACATATTCGGATTTGACGACAGTAAGATAACAAGTGCCATTGATGCGCTTGGCGGCTTAGGACAAACGGCATCCGGGGTCGGGCAAATCATGTCGGGTGATATTGTCGGAGGCGCAATGAGTGCGGTTTCTGGAATTTCCTCTGTAGTGTCCGCATTGGACGGGATGTTCGGTGCCGATTATTCCCACTATAACGAGATGGTTGAGGAGTACACCAGGCTCAATGAGATATGGGATGAACTGATAGACAAGAAGCAGGAATACATCAGCATTTCCTACGGCATGGAGGCAGACAAGGTAGGAGAAGAGGCGCTTGGCCTTGTTGAAAAGCAAATTGAGGCATATCGCCTACTGGGAAAAGAACGTCTTAATTCCGGTGCATCCGCAGGTTCCCATTCCATTGGCAAGCGGATGGCAAAGAACACCTCGTCAAGCGACTGGCAGGACATTGCCGACGCACTCGACATGTCAGTCAATGCCGCCAAAGAGTTTGTCGGGACCGGAAGAATGACCGGACTGTTTGACCTCACTGTTGAGCAATTGGAGAAACTTAAATCCGAAGCTCCTGCCTTCTGGGCGAAGATGGACGGTGACGTGCAAGAATATTTGAACGGCATTATAGATGGAGAGGAAAGGATTGAGGATATTCAGAACCAGATTAGTGAACAACTGACACAGACAACGTTCGATAGCGTTTTCGACAGTTTTGTGGATACCCTCATGGATATGGGCAGTTCCGCGAAAGACTTTTCTGACAGTTTCAGCGGATATATGCAGCGTGCCGTGCTTACCACAATGGTAGGCAACAAATTTACCGAGGACCTTCAAACGTGGTACGATGCCTTTGCCCAGGCCAATAAAGACCAAGGAGGCATTACGAAGGAGGAGATGGAGGCTCTTCGGAAGCAGTATGACGCAATTGCCGGTTCCGCACTTGCCGAACGTGACAAGCTTGCGGAAATTTTCGGATGGACCAAAGAGGATACCGACAGTAGCACGGATAACTATGAGGATTTCATCGGTAGTATGCAGAGTTCTCTTACTTCCCTTGATGTGACGGCCAAGGATGTTTCTGATAATATCTATGATTACTTCCGTCAGGCAATGATTAACGCTCTGTATGAAAAGGAGTACAAGAGCAAGATGGAAGAGTTGTACAAGACCTTTGAAGGGCTTTCCAAAGACGGATTGTCCGAGAGTGACATGGTACAACTCGGCTCTCGGATTGACCAATACATTGAGCAGATGATGAAGGGCGTAGAGGACGTTAATAGTTTGTTTGCTGACAAGCTGAAGAACGCCGAAGACTTGCAGTCGTTTGTTGATAGCGTCAAGTCTGCCATGTCCTCCGTCGAAGCCACTGCCGAGGATGTGACAGATAACATCTTTGAGTACATCCGTCAGCAGATGGTTGATAAGATGTTCACCGATAGCTTCCAACCGCAGATAGAGGAGTTATACAAGAAGGTTCAGGAAGCCATGTCTGACGGTGACATAACCGGCACTGAAAAGGATGCGTTAAGAAACGAAGCGGAGAAGTTGGCTAACGACATTACGGCCGCTAAGGATATTCTGAGTGATACTCTTGGCATTACTGAGAGCAACCTAAAGAAAGAACTTGAGGAGGAATTCAAATCATTCTCCGATGGAATATTAAGTTCCTTGTATGATACGGAAGTTACTGCTGAGACTGTTGCCAAGAATATCTCCGATTCCATGCGGAAAGAGCTTATTGAGGCAATGTACCTTGAACAGTACGAACCGCGTATCAAGGCCATCTGGGAAAAATGGAAGGAATACTCAGAGGATGGACTTGTAACCGATGAAGAGCGTACAAACATCAAGAATGACATTGACGGGTTGAGCAAGGAGGTCGCCGATGCTGCCGGGGAAATCAGTGACGCGTGGAAAGACTCTGGAGAGGAGGTAAGGAAAGCGTTCAACTCTTTCTCCGACAGTATCAAGAGTGTGCTCTATGACGCAGAAGCTACCGCCGAGGACATAGCCGACAATATCTATCAATATATGCGCAATGCCTTGGTGGATTCCATGTTTACTGCCCAGCTCCAGCCTCAGATTCAGGCCTGGTATGACAAATATACCGAATTTATGAAAGACGGTGCCATTGATACGGCCGAGCGCAAGACTCTGGACGAGATGATAGCCGAAATTCAGAAAGCCGGTGTCGACATTGTGGATGCGGCTAACAAGCTTTTCCCCACTCTTGATACGGGAGCCATCAACCGTGCGGAAGAAGCCGCCCAGGAAGCGGAGAACGCCCGTAATGAAGCTGAGCAGGAATGGGAGTCGTTCTCTGATGGTATTCTGAATTCCTTGTACGATATAGAGGCCACAGCGGAGGATATTTCCGATGACATGAGCGAATACATGCGCAAGGCTTTGATTAAGGCCATGTATGTGGAGAACTTCAAACCGCAGATGCAGAAGTGGTACAATGAGTGGAAAAAGGCCATGGGAGATGACGACCTGACTTCCGAAGAAAAGCAGCTCCTCGACTCCATGAAACAGACGATGGTTGACGACATGAAGAAAGAAGTTGATGCCATCAACCAGTTCTTTGGAACCATGTTTTTACAGCAGGCGAGTAGCAAGGGTTTTGAAGCCATGTCACAAGATACCGGCGAAGAACTTAACGGACGTTTTACAGCTTTGCAGGTTGCCGGGGAAGAAATAAAGAACCAGTCCATTCAACAGACCGGTTTACTTTCATCCATCAATGGCAAACTTTCATTGCTCAATCTTAGAAGTGGGGATGTCCCAGCTTTGTTATCTGGAACTCCTAATTTCGCAGATAGAGCCAAAGAGACAATAGCGAGCGGCTATCAGTCGCAGGTACATATTGTTTTCCCGACAGAGGACATAAAGGCATTGACCGATAAAGTCTCCAATATGGAAAGAATCGTAGATGAAATGAGAACATTCCAAGTAGAAGGTAACATGGACCGTAGAGATATACTTGAAAACTCTGTTATTCTTGCCAAGAATAGTCCGCGAATACTCGATAATACAAATGATATCAAGCAGGATATAAAGAATCTATAATAGTTATGGCAGAATTAATAATAAACGGAAGAGAAGCCCTAAAAGAGTGGGGTGTTAGAATGGGAGATAACTTTCTTGATGTACTGGGAGCACCGGTACCTCTGAAAGAGTTTATAGAGAATAAATCACGCTTGGAACATGGGAAACAAGTTCTTATGGATAACCCCAAGCTTGATGAGCGTGAGTTAACTCTTGTTTTTACAGTAGAAGGTGATTCTCCTGCCGATTATCAGGCAAAGAAAACAGCTTTTTATGAAGAACTTTACAAAGGTAAAATTGATATTCAGATTCCTGAGAACAGTAGTGATATTTATCATTTGCTATATTTAGGAAAGAGCGTTTCTTATGCCCAAAGCTTAGACCGGACATTTGGGAAAATATCAGCCAAATTCTGTGAGTATAATCCATCTAACCGTGTTGTAGGCTAGAAATTTACGACATTAAATTCATTGTCGTGTATGGAAGCTCTAATTTTTAGGGCTTCTTTTTTTTATGTCCGACCTTTGTTTAAATGATAGATATTAAGGACATACAAGGCAATACCCGCTTTTCAACTGGTATCAATCCCGGTGCAAAAGGCAAGTTCTCTTTAATGAAAGAGGACTATGTCGTACTACCTTTTAATACTCTGTCCCCAGTCGATTTCCAAGTAGGTGATTACGTTGACCTGCGTGGGGTACTCGATGCCTCCATGGGCGGTAAATTGGCAAAAATCTATCAGATTGTAGATATTCCCTATCCGACCTACAAGAACGGAGGCTACTCCTATGAACTTCGTTTTGACGCTTACTATTTCAAGTGGAAAACAAAGATATTCAAGTACACCCCGGAGTACGGAGGACTGGAAGCGTCCTGGTCCCTTACCGCTTCACTGGATGTCCAGATGGGTGTATTCCTTCGCAATTTGAAAGCTCTTGGTTATAAATATGAGGGAAAAGACTTCGTGTTTTCCATTGACGATAGTGTCGAGAACTCCTCCAAATTGATGACCTATGACAATACCAACCTCATTGATGCTATGTTCAGCATGGCTGATAACTGGGGTTGTGATTGTTGGGTAACGGACCATGTAATCAACTTCGGACGCTGTGAGTTCTCCGATGCTGTTAAGATAGAACTGGATAAGGAAGCCAAGGACATGAGCCGGAGTGATAGCAAGGGTACTTATGCTACAAGAATCTATGCGTTCGGTTCAACAAGAAACATCCCTACCAACTATCGCCCGGTAGACCAGACCGCTGTTGTCAACGGTATCGTCCAGAAGCGCCTTATGCTTCCGGCAGGCACTCCATACGTGGATGCCCACGAGGGCTTGACCGATTTGGAAGCTGTCGAAGCCGTTGTTGTATTTGATGACATCTGCCCCAAAAGAGTAGGTGAAATCACCGGTGTAAGCTTTTATGAGAGCGAGGTAGATAATGAAGATGGTACAAAGACAAAAGCTACCTTCTACCGGTTCAAGGATTCAGGCATCAACTTCTCGAAGGAATACATCCTTGAAGGACAGGAACTCAAAATCAGGTTCGAATCCGGCAAGCTCAACGGCATGGAGTTCGGCGTAGCTTTTAATCCTCTTGGTTTGACCGAAAAGAACGACGACGGCACATGGAATCCTGATGCCCAACTTTGGGAGATTGTACAGAATGAAGACTACGGCCGTTCCTTGCCGGATGAAGTGTTGTTCCCTTCAAAAGGTGACAAGTATGTACTGTCTGGTTGGAATGCCGAGAAGATAACCGAACTTGGGCTGGTGGCTGCTGCCGAAGAGGAACTGCTTGCCACTGCAAAGAAGTACGTGGCAAAGACCTGCATCGACGACGGCACCTATACGGCTACGCTCAACTCCATCTGGGTACACAAAGACCAAATAAATCACAGCTTTGACATAGGACAGCGCATCAACCTTGTCAATCCTGCCTACTTCAAGGACGGGCGCTTGTCCCGTGTCATCGGCTTTGAAATCAACCTCGACAAGCCTTACGATTCCCCGCAGTATACGATTGGCGAAAGCACCGCCTATTCCCGCATTTCCGATATTGAAACGCAAGTCGAAGAGTTGACTTTTAAGGGACAGACCTTCACCGGTTCGGGAGGAAGCAACATCTATGTCATCAAGACCAACGACGCTACGGCCGCAAGCAACTTCAATGTGTTCTCAGCCTTGCGTACCCTGAGAATGTTCCTCCGCAAGGACGCAAGCGACGTAGCGGAAGAAATCATAAACTTTTTGAAGGGATTGCTGATAGGCAAGAACGGCAGCGGTATCACGGTACGCAAGGACGGCACCTCGCAGGCTGTCGTTGACCGTCTATATGTGAAGATAAAGGCCGTCTTTGATGAATTGCAAGTCAAGAGAGCTACCCATGTAGGCGGTGAACAAATAATCACCCATGCCGGTATGAAGTGCATCCGCGTGGAGGAACTGGAAGACGTCTACCGCTGCAGTTTTCTTGCCGAGCAGGACGGTGAGGCGATAGCCAACGAGTTCAGTGTAGGCTCGCTGGCGCAGGCAAAGGAGTGCAACATCGTCGAAGGAACCACTCTTAATGCCTCCAATCGCTACTATTGGCGTGAGGTTGTGGCCGTGGGACGTGACTACATCGATTTGTCCAAGACCATCTGCGATGAGGACAGCGATGTTCCCCAAGCGGGCGATGACATTATAGGATTGGGCCACCGTACAGATGTAGACCTTCAAAGCGCAATCGTGCTATCGTCTACCAACGAGACATCCCCGTCTATAACTTTCTACACCGGCATTGACGACTTCAACCTAACGGGGAAAGATGTAATCTCCTTCGGTGTTGACAAATCCACCGGGCATGCCTACATGAAAGTGTACGGTACTTCCTATATCGGCGCCCGTGATGAGAGCACTTACATCAAGTACACACCGGAAGGTGGCGTAGAAATCAAAGGGCGATTCCTTACGATGGCCGGTGAGGACATCCTGACAATGTTCACTGTCATTGAAGGACTTATCAAGTCTGAAATCTCATCCGTGCGTGATGAAATCAATGCCCTGAACAATTACCTTAACAATGCGTCTTTTGCCGCTGACATGCAGTACTGGACCGGTAGCAGCAACATACGCATCTTCCGAGTTGACGGTCGGCTGCTGTACTTCAACAGTAACTTCTATGCGAACAAGGAATCTTTCGCCGATATAGTAAGCGAACGCGCAAAGAATGTGCTACGCCTTAAGAACAGCTATATCGAGCAGGTCAACTCAGACTTTTACCGCCATCCGGATTTTGAGACCTTCGACGAACTCAAGCGCCCCCGGCAGTTCACTATCTCTTTCAAGTATCTGGTGAAGCGCCCCGGCACTCTTGCCTTCCATTTCAAGAACGAGAACAAAGAAGGTTTTGAGGAATACACCCCGATTTCCTTTTCTAAGGACCTATATCCCAGTACTGAATTCAAACAGATGGAGATAACCGGTAAGTGGAACGGAACCGGTGATTTCCACATGTCTTTTACCGGTGACATGTACTTGTATGCACTTACGCTAACCGATGATGCTCTTGCTGACTTGCGCGAGGAATTCAATATGCGTTTTGAACTTACAGACAAGAAGATTCAGGCGAACCTTGACGAAATCAGAAGCACGGCAGGCAAGCTTGAAGAGTATCACAGTGAATTCCTGCTTACCGCGCGCAACCTTGAAGCGAAGTTCACGGAGGACCTGACGAATACTGAGAGTCGTATAACGCAAGAATACACCTCTGCTATCGACATCTCCGCCCGTGGTCTGAAATCTGAATTCACGTCCGGTCTTGTAGGCCTTGAGACTGGAATCACCGAAGCATATAAGTCTGCTATTGACATATCGGCCCGCGGTCTTCGTGCAGACTTCAGTGCGTCCGTCTCTGACCTGGACGGCAAGCTGTTCGCCCATGCAGGCAGCTTTCATGTGACTGCCGAGAAGATAGAAAGTATGGTGACCGCCACAAACAGCCTGAAGGGTACCGTGGAACAGCACACCTCAGCCATTAGCCAGACGGCCAGCCGTATAGACCAGTTCGTGCAGAAGATAACCTTCGATTCCAAAGGTAACATTACCAATATCGACAAAGCCGGTTTAGTGACGGAAAGCAATATCGCCACCATGTTTGCGGAAAAGGTCGACCCCAACGGTGATATCGTCAGGCGTGCTCAAATCAGCGCGTTCATCACCGAAGGCGAAGCGGGCAGGCTGATATCCAATGCTACAATCGAGGCTGACCGGATAAACTTTACGGGAAAGACCATCATCAACGGCAGTTTCGTGGTCGATACAAACGGGCGTGTGACGATGAACGACATCACGGCAAACAACCTGACTCTAAAGGGCAGCATAACGGGCACGGATGCTACGCTGAACGGCATCACAGCTAATAATCTGACATTAAAAGGCAATATCTCAGGTATTGACGCCATCCTGAACGACATTACTGCTAATAACCTTACGTTGAAGGGCAACATTACCGGGGCGGGGGCTACACTGAATGATATCACCGCGAACAACCTTACCCTGAAAGGTACCATATCCGGTGCCAATGCCACGCTTAACGATATCACAGCCAATAATCTTACGTTGAAAGGAAATATTTCCGGTGCCAACGCCATATTGAACGGCATCACCGTAAACGGAAAGATAAACGCCTCCAGCGGCCGGATAGGTGACTATCTGTATCTGCATGGTAACGGTATATCCACCAACTCGAGAGCGTTCGTGACCGACCTTACAGATAGCACTACGCAATTCGAACTCAGCAAGAGCTACTATCTGCATGCGATAGCGTCGGACGGAGGAGCCAATAGCATCCTGATAAGGCCCTACCAGACTATGGAAGCGGGCACAGTCAAAGGGGTGGTAACCATCTCTGCAACCATTCCGGGGCGCAATAGGGCCATACACGTATCTTCCGGCGAGAGCTATTTCGGTGGTGATGTGATAGTGGGGAAGATGTATGCTCCGTCCTCCGGGACTCTGGAAATTGCCGGGCCGCTGAAGACGCAAGGTGTATACCGGAATACTGACGTGATACTCTCTTCGGTTACAAGGTACAGCATTAAGGCGACCGACCACACACTGCTTTTTTACGGCAACTGTACTATATCCCTTCCGTCCTCTTCTGACGGGCATGAGATATGGATAATGCCGAACGGGAATACCATCAGTTTTCCTTCCGGTACGTTCGCGAACTCTTCCAGGACGAATATCAACGGGCGTGAATGGCATGTGATAAAACGGGTTTTGGGGAATTGGTATCTGTCATGGATGAGTATATAGAATAATTAAAATAGAAAGTATGAAAATCAACTTTAAGAAAATCGAGGCCCAGACCTCATTCGAAGGCGCCAAGCAGACCTTCGACGTAGCCGAAACGGTCGGCAATGAAATGATGTACAACGGAAGTATCCTTCTGGATATAGGCTTTGAAGACCTGGCACGGGAAATCTACTACTCGAAAGATGCGGTGGAAATCCCGGAACAGTATTGCAAGGCTCTTGAACTTGTGGTGAAGAACTCGCGGCTCATAGCTGCCGTGAAACGTGCGGTAATTAACCAACTGAACGTCATCCAGCCATCTTAAATCAATTCTGAAAATTATGGTATTGGAATCAAATCAGTTCAACCAGCTTGTAGAGGAGGTGAAGAAAGCCCTTCTTGTCGGCTCCCAAGGTGTGGGCGATGTGGAGATTGTCGATTCGCTGGCCGATATCGTGAGCCTGCCCGCCCTCCGTCTTGCCGGTATGGAAGAATCGGTGGTCGAGGCACCGCTTGAGTTGCTGTCTGCCCCTGCTGAGGAAGCTGCTGAGGAAGTGCGCAAAGCCGAAGCGGAGCGTGTCATAGTGGAGAACGCACGCAAGGAAGCTGAGAAATCCCGTGAAACGGCTGAGACAAAGCGTGCTTCATCTGAAAGTACCCGCGCATCTGCTGAAACTACGCGTATCAATGCCGAAAAGGACCGTGTGACAGCCGAAGGTCTCAGGAAAACGGCAGAGACAGAGCGAGGCAAAGCTGAAGCGGTCCGACAGACGTCTGAGACCGGACGGGCAACTGCCGAAACCGGCCGTGTTACTGCCGAAGGTAAACGTGTCAGCGCCGAGGAGGAACGTAAAAATGCTGAGACAGTGCGGGCCAACGCAGAGTCAACCCGACAGACAGCCGAAACGGGTCGTGTCAATGCTGAAACCAGTCGTGCTACAGCAGAAGGTAAGCGCGTTACTGCTGAGAATGCCCGAAGCACTGCTGAGGATACACGTAATAGTGCGGAAACTAACCGCCAAACAGCCGAAACCGGACGCGTAAATGCTGAAAGTACCCGTGTCACTGAATTTGCTGCCCTCAAGCAGGAATCGGAGACGGCTACTGCGAATGCTACTGATACGGCAGAACATCCTACCTACATCGGTGCAGACCACTATGTATACCAATGGGATAAGAGCGCTAAAGAATACGTTAAGACGGATATCTATGTGAAAGGCAAGCCGGGAGATACATTCACCCTTCTTGGACGTTACGATACGCTTGATGCCTTAAAGACTGCTGTACCTGACGGGGCAAACATCACTGGTTTCTATTCCGTTGGAACTGCATTGCCTTATACATATTATGCCTGGTATAACGGTGATTGGCAAAGTCAAGGACAATTGCAAGGTCCAAAGGGCGATAAAGGCGAGAAGGGGGATACGGGAGCGCAAGGTCCTCAAGGCGTACAAGGTCCACAGGGCATGAAAGGTGATACCGGTGCCACAGGACCGCAAGGAGTAAAAGGTGATACTGGTGCTACCGGTCCTGCTGGTGCAAAAGGCGCCACTGGTGCACAAGGAATACAAGGTCCAAAGGGCGATAAAGGAGACAAAGGTGATACGGGTGCAAAAGGCGCTACCGGTGCTACTGGTGCCACGGGTGCAGCAGGTGCAAGTGCCAGTATTACCGGTGCTACTGCTACGGTTGACGCCAACATCGGTACGCCCTCCGTGACCGTTTCTCTCGGTGGTACCGCATTGGCCAGAACCTTTTCCTTTGCTTTCAAGAACCTGAAGGGTGCTACCGGAGCAAAAGGCGCTACGGGTGCTACCGGAGCTACTGGACCTAAAGGGGCGACTGGTGCGCAAGGACCACAAGGGCCGCAAGGTGTCGGTGACCCGACAGTCACCGGTGCGAATACGGTCACGACACTGGCCTCCCTGCCAATTTCCAAGAGAAGTATCACTGCAAGTTTGGGTTCTGCCACGAACATCAGCCTTGCTTCCGGAATGTCAGTGGGCAATGACTTGTATATCCGCTGCGTCGCATCGGCGGCATTCACACAGCCGATACCCAATACCGGCGCGTTCACTTCGATGTCCGGTACTTCAATCAGTGTTTCCGCTGGAGATATCTTTGAGATTAGTATCTGGTGCTATGCCGCTGGCGCCTATTCAATATCCGTAAAAACAAGGGACTAAGGTTTATGAGTGTATTAAAAAGACGAAGCAATAATATAAAGGACGGTCAGTATGTGATTGCATTCTCCGACAGTAGAGCCTTAATAGATATTTCCAAGGATTGTGGAATGACATGGACCAGAAGACAACCTTCCGACCTTCCTAATGTAAACGAATACTTTTTCAGCAACGATAGAACGAGGATTGCCATGTCCGGAGACGGCAGGCATATCTATTGCTCGTGCTATATGGCAAATGTGGGATTATTGCGTTCTACGGATTTTCTGGAGACGGCAGAACCTTTCAAGCCTGATAATTGCTATTCCGTATACTCGATAGCCTGCAACGGCAGGGGGAATCTGGTCGCTGTTGTGTGTCAGAATAGCAATAACAAATATGATTTGATGCTTTCCGGGGATTATGGGAAGACATGGCGGGTCTCCAATGGATTAAAAGACAATACCGTGCCTCTCATGGGGGTGGAAATGTCCCATTCCGGCAGATACGTAGTGGCATATGCGTCAAATTCTCCCTATTATACTACCCATGAGCTGTTTATATCTTCCGATTATGGAGAAACTTTCAGCAGTGAAATATTCAGGGGGCCTATCACAAAGATTGCCATTTCCGGTGACGGCAAATACATGTTGTGTTGCTGCAACAGGGAGAGTTCATCAAAGTTATACTATGCCTATTATTCCGGGGATTATGGGAAGACGTGGACTAAAATTACCGATTCGAGTTTCTCTGCCCGTACATTGGCCATATCCTATGACGGGAAATATATGGTTATAGAGGGAGGGTACTCTTATTCCGGTGCACGTATATCCGCTGATTACGGAAAAACCTGGGCATTGAAACATTCCGTTATTGGAAATAGCTTTGCTTTGGGGCTTTCGTCTGACGGAAAGTATGCGATAGCACAGGAAAGTTCTTCTCCGTATCGTATGTTCAAATCTTCGGATTATCTGGGCTCATTTACTGAAATAAATACGGCACCGCTTACATCAGGTATTAGAACGAATTACCGATTTATCATAATGAATAAAAATAGGCTTTAACAATAATGCAATATATACATATTTATTCAGAGGAGAAAGTTGTCCGTCTTGATTTTGAACTGGACGAAAACTATGAAGTGGGTACAACCTATGAGGATTACCTGGATGGAGCCTGGGTACCGTTGAATGCGGAACAGGAAGCATTTTACGAAGCCCATCCGGCAGCGTCTGCAAAGGAAATTCTCGAATGTGAATTAACCCCTCCCTATGAACCGACTTTGGAGGGTGTGAAGAGCGCGAAGGTCAATGAAATTGCTGTTTACGACGGGTCCGATGCCGTGAATTCCTTTACGCTTGGCGGCAAGCGGATGTGGCTTGACAAGGATACGCGGGTAGGACTGGTAAACTCAATTACTATCGAGCAGGCTGTGGGTAAGGAGACAACCGTGCTGTGGTATGATGCCGTGAAGTATGTAATCCCCATTCCTCTTGCCTTGCAGATGCTGGCCGCACTGGAACTGTATGCCCTGGAATGCTATAATGCCACGCAGGAACATCTGGCCGCGGTTATGGGACTTGCTACGAAAGAGGAGGTCGGAGCGTATGATTACACTTCCGGTTATCCTGAAAAATTAGTGTTCAACCTTTAAATTGATAGCTTATGATTTACTTATGTTTTATGTCGCTGTTTTTGCTCACTATGTACATAATGTATGCGGTGAGAGTGTGCGGAGTGCCCTGGTCGCTCTCTGACACCTATTATCAACTGAAGAAACGGAACCGCCCGGCGTGGCTGTTTCAGGCGGCGATGGCCGTTCCTGCCATGCTGCTTATGCCGGTGTGGATTGAATGCTCATCGGAGAACCTGCAATGTTTGGCATTTCTTGCTTGCGGTGGGCTGATGTTCGTCGGGACAGCCCCGCTGTTCAAGGAGGAATTTCAGAGCAAAGTACATTATGCAGGGACAGTAATAGCCGGATTAGCTACAATTCTTTGGGTTTGTCTCTCCGGTATGTGGTACTTGCCTGCGGTTGCTTTCCCGATAGCCGTTGTTATCATGTTGAGATACCGGAAATGGCTGTTCTGGGCGGAGATGGCAGCGTTTGCTTGTGCTTATGTGGGGGTGCTTATAATTTGTATCGATTGTTAAACCGGGAGAAATGGAAATGAATGATTGGATTATGTTGGTGACCGCACTCGGTGGCATCGAGGGCATCAAGCAGCTTGTTAAGTGGTGGATGTCGCGCAAGACCAATGCGCGTATTGAGGACGCGCATGCTGATGTCGAGGAGTTCAAGGCATTACGGGAGTACAAC
>ERZ837380.3707-NODE-3707-length-13823-cov-5.105317_pt1 | contig 13823 bp, 10 predicted proteins | sample MGYA00519685_ERZ837380 | MGnify/ENA primary metagenome ERZ837380 (study PRJEB31850, sample SAMEA3708817) | human gut metagenome | biome: human gut; feature: human-associated habitat; material: faeces | place: China | collected 2014 ...
ACCGGCAGCTATAGAAAATTAGATTCGCTGCGCGACGCACCGCCGCTGCGGCGGTTCCCATTCCCCGTAGGGGAAGGTTTTTGAAAAAAACTCCCGCCCCGGTTTTGCTGCCGGGGCGGGAGTTCATGCTTTTTGGTTATCTTCTGCGCTTGACCAGATGCAGCAGCTGCTGCACGGTCTGCACAAAGGGCTTTCGGTTTGCCACCAGCAGGAGCAGCAGCGCAACAATCTGCCCGATGGGCTGGATGGGGCTGTTTACAAAGCACAGCAGGCTCTGGATGCCAAGCAGCGCGGCGCTGAAAACCAGACGGGTGAAGCGCAGGGGGAAGGGAATGAGCTTTCTGGCGCTGACAGCGCGGATGGAGAAGCAGAGCACATAGCTGGCCAGCGTTGCGATGGCTGCACCCTGAATGCCGATGCGGGGAATGAGAAGCAGGTTCAGGAGAATGTTGGCCAGAGCGCCCCACAGGGTGGTCCGGAAGGAGAGACGGCTCTTTTCCGTGACCACATACACGCTTCCCATGAAGGAGGCAAAGGCGGAGAAGACCATGGCAATGCTGAGCACCGGCACATATTTCCAGGCTTCAAAGTAGCGGGCGGCAGAGAGCAGCCGAATTTCTACCCGGCACAGGACGATGAGGACGCTGCCCGCCATGACCATGGCGGAGAGAAAAGCGCTCCAGACCTGACCGTAAAACCGGATATGTACCTCCCGGTCGCCGGTGGCTTCCTCAATGGCGGAGAATTGCCAGGCCTCCAGGAAAATGGTGGAAAACAGGGTCAGAACCGTGGGAATTTTGCAGGCCACGGCGTACAGGCCGTTGGCCTCTGTGCCCAGAAAATAGGCGATCATGTACCGGTCCGACACGCTGGTGATCCACCAGAAGATGGTGGTGGGAATCAGGGGGATGCTGTAGCGCAGCATGGATTTCCACAGGGGCTTTTCCGGATCGGGCGTACAGACCGTCCAGAGCTTCTCGTGCAGCACCAGATACAGTGTGCACAGCCCATCCGCAGCCACGACGGACATCACATAGCCCAGAACTCCCAGCTTGAAGAACAGCAGGAAGAGAATATTGAAGAAGATGACCAGGGCAGTATTGAGGATGCCCTGCAGGGCGAACAGGCCGGTTTTTCCCTGGGCCCGGACATACTGGGCACACAGGCTGTGCAGGTTAGAGGCCAGGGTGTAGGCGCAGATCAGCACCGCATATTCCTTGAGAGAGCTGCTGTAGGATAGCAGCGGACAGGCCAGCAGCAGCACTGCCGAGCCAAGGACAATGGTGATCAGCCCGCCGGTAAAGACGGTTTTTCGTTGAGAGACCCGGTCCAGGGCGAAGCGGAAGACGCCATTGGTAATGCCCAGGGAGGCGATGGGGATCAGCAGATTGGCCGTCTGCATGATCAGGTCTGCCGTGCCGTAGTCCGAGGGACTCAGCACACCGGTATAGAACCGGACCATCAAAAAGGTCAGCAGCTTGGAGCCAAAGGTGCCAAGACCCAGCAGAAAGGTATTATTGAGAAGCGTTTTGTATTTTTGGTTGTGCATATCTGTTTTCCAGCCTTAATTTTCTTCTAAGTGTAAAGATATCCCAACTCCTAATTATAGACAGAACGTTACAGAATGTCAAACAGAAGATGGGGGCACGAGAAAATGACATTTTTCTGAATTTCACTCTTGACAAACTGGAAAATGCGTTGTATAATACCCAAGCATTCGGCGGAAATGCTGCTATAGCTCAGCCGGTAGAGCGCATCCTTGGTAAGGATGAGGTCGCCAGTTCAAATCTGGCTAGCAGCTCCAATAAAACGTCCGGCCAATCGGCTGGGCGTTTTTTAAATATTTTGCCGGAAGAACTGGCGACCGAATCCCAAGCGCGAAGCGCTTTTCGTCCAGAGGACTATGACCATACATTGCAGTACAAAAACAGCTCTTGCCTCTTTGGCAGGAGCTGTTTTATAAAATTAGGGTTGCCTGGGTTCCTGCCGGAAACAGTCAGCAATTATGCAACCTATTGCCATGGCGGAGACCGCAAAATTTCGATAGGTCATATACGGATGAATCATGGAGTGATTAGTCAATAAAAATGTCCATATTACCGGCAGAATTGCACATAAAGAGAAAGGAACAATGGAAGAAGCGCGGAATCTCAATCGCCTTTTTTTCACGATTAAGAGATAGAGAAGGCCAATACACAATAGCAGCAGCAGGAATCCAACAGACGGGTTGATGTAAACCTGAATGTTGCGCTTGAGAACCAAAAGAGGTGAAATGTTGCTGGAGTTAACAGAGGATGAAGTACGCTCCTGCGCACTGCTTAGCGCATCCCGAATAACGTTCTGCTCGGTGAACAGGGTGGCAAGTATCCATTTACTGGCCCACATGCCGCCGTAACCAATCACCCACGAGGCGGAATTGCGTAGAAAACGCTGCAGTTTTCTGGGTAGAGTCTCCTGACAAAGCAGAAGCTCCGTGATCAAAAGGAATCCCAAAGATACAAGCGGATACGTTAGAAAATCAAAATAGGCAACAAGGATGCCAAGCCAAAGGAATAGAAGATAGCCGAAAGCCTTCTGATCCGTTCGGAAATGTAACAGGATCACCTCAAAAATCAGAGTTAAAAGATATACATCGGTGTACTGAAAGCAAAGTGCTGTTGATATCGGGTTCAGGCAAAGCATTGCCGAAGCGAAGGGAATGGCCAAACGGTACCCAGCCTTTTTGTACGCCAGCAATAACGCGAACAGCCCCAGAAAAAACTGGGCAGTCATATTGAGAAGCCGGATGTCCGCAGGGCTAAAGATCAGCAGGAGAGGCTTTAGAAGGACCAGATATCCATGCCAGTATCGTGCATAGGTAACTTCTTTGCCACCGGTCTCACCGGAAGCATATTTCGCAAGGGAATCCACAGGAACAGTATCCCCCGGGGTGAACTCCATTCGAGGATTTACAAGTGCATCGTGGAGAGCGGAGAATTTGCTCTCATAAATGGCGTTTCCCAACATAATGCTGTCTGTAAAGCCATCCAGTGCGCTGCTTTTTTGATACGGAGCCCACATATAAGAATCATTTTCGGCTTGAATATAGGTCAAGCTGCGGTTAACATTATAGCGCATTCGTGCTGTTGGCAGCATATAGACGCAATACAGAAGAAAAAGACCGACGAATATTGCAGCAATTAAACTGCCAATAGAGAAATATAGAAATGAAAATATCTTTTTAGAGGACCGGTACTTCATAAATCCAACTCCTTTGCCTTTCCTTGAGTCTACCACAAATTAAGATAAAAGAAAAGAGAAAATTAATATTTGTGTATTTATGAGTACGCATGTGCCGGGGGCCATGGCCGCAAAAAGGAATTGTCAGATATCTGTACTGACGAGCAGGTGTATAAGGCACGATTTTTACGCGGCCTGGGAGCGCAGGGCGGCTTTTGCGGCTTATGTTAAATGCAGCAGCTTTTTGGCGGCCTTGCCCAGGCGATGGACGGTGCTGCTCAGGGGGGAATCTCCGTGGGCGAAGGTCCGCAGACCGTGGAGGAGCCATTCCTGCCACAGCTGACGGCAGCGGCTGCCGAAACGGAGGTGGCCATAGCGCTGGTAGTCATGCATATCCCGCTTGGCGCTGCCAACAAAGTGGATGTTGTACATTTGCTGCGTACCGCCGGAGACGGGGTAGAAGATCGGCAGGCCGCCGTCCTTTGGAATGGTGAATTTTTTCATGCGGGTGCGCCTGTCCACCAGAAATTCATTGTCCCTGTAGTTGACGGCGAACCAGACGGTATTGTTGAAGGACTTCCCATCCTCCGGGACGGACATATTGTAAAAACGCATTTGGGGCCGGTCCTGAACCCAGAGATAGATCAGGCTCATTTCCGTTACGCCGCCGGGGATATTGTGAGCAACGTGGTAATCGTATTTCACCCGCAGACGGTCCAGGTGATTTTCGTAGCTGTCCTGCAAAAAGGTAAGAAAATCGTCCAGAGCGTCCAGCGTCCAGTAGGAGATGCCGCAGTTGGCAAACCAGCGCAGACCCTGGGTATCCTCCTTGGAAAAGTGCTGATTTTCGTCGATGCAGCAGGCAAAGTCACATTCCCGGAATCTGGGGAAATCCGTTAAATCCTGGTAGAGCAGAATGTCGCTGTCCAACAGAACCGCTTCGTGGAGGCCGTTTCGGCGCAGATATGTTTCCATCAGGAACAGGCGCCGGAAGAAGATAAGGGAATTGGGGTAGTAGGGGGCCAGATCCACATAGACCCGTTCAAATTCCGCCAGGCGGGAATCCTCCAGGGCCTTGGCATCGGCAAAGGCAACGCCCTCCGGAAGCAGGGGCTTCCAGTTGGTACTGCCGAGAAGAACGGTATTTTCATTGCAGCGGACGGTTTGGCGAAGGCAGTCCAGCAAATAGCCGTGTGCGGAAGGATCGCCGCATTCGTGGTGAACGATCACCGGCAGAGCTGCACACATATCCATAATATCACATCCCGTTTTTCTTTCATTATAGCATGTTTGCATGGGTATTGCAATTGTCGGAGGAGAAAAGGCGAGACTGGACTTTGATAGGGGAGTGTGCTATAATCGGGCCAACGAAAGGAGCGTATCCATGGAAAAAAATAGCCAATCCCGGTTTCAGAATACGTGGAAGAATTTTCGCTTCGGTGTGGCGGCGCAGATCGTGATCTCTTTGCTGGGTTTTTTGTCCCGGACGATTTTTATTCATGTCCTCAGTGAAGAGTACCTGGGGATCAACGGCCTGTACGCCAGCATCTTGAATGTGCTCTCTCTGACAGAGCTGGGGCTTTCGGACATTGTGGTGTATTCCCTTTATAAGCCTCTGGCCCAAGGAGATGAAAAGCAGCTGACGGCCCTGATGGGATATTACAAGACCATCTATCGGATCATTGCCCTGGCCGTGGCTGTCATAGGTCTGGGGCTGGTTCCGGTGCTTCGGCTGCTGGTGAAATCGACCATCGACCAATATCATCTTGTGCTGTATTATCTGATGTTTTTGGCCAACTCCGTTTGCTCCTACCTTTTGGTGTACAAAAGCAGTATTATCCATGCGGACCAGAAGCGCTACCTTATTTCCAGATATGAGATATGCTTCAAATTTCTCTCAGTGGCGGCGCAGATCATGGTGCTGCTCCTGTTCCGGAATTTTACGGTGTATCTGTTCATTCAGATTGCCATGACCGTTGTGAGCAACCTGTTCATCTCCCGGAAGGCAGACCAGCTCTATCCGTTTCTGAAAGAGAAGGCACCTCTGGAGCCGGAAACGAAAAAGAATATCTTCCGGGATGTGCGCCATATGTTCTCCTATAAGGCGGGGGGACAGCTGCTGAACAGTACGGATAACCTATACATTTCCACGCTGATCTCCACGGCCACTGTTGGCCAGTACGACAACTATGTGATGATCCAGGGAATGGTGTCGGCCTACACCACGATCATCTCCCAGTCGGTGCTGGGCTCTCTGGGCAATTTGAATGCCACCGGAGACCGGGCGCAGAAGAAGCGGGTCTTTGACATTTACAGCATGGGCTTCAGCTGGATCGCCGCATTCTGTACGGCGTCCCTGCTGGTCCTATACAACCCCTTTATTCTATTGTGGGCCGGGGAAAAGTGGCTGCTGCCGATGGATACGGTGGCAGTCATCTGTCTGAATTTCTTCCTGCCCAATGTTTTGGTGCCGGTTTGGAATTTCCGCAATACCTCCGGGCTGTTCCGAGAGACAAAAAATATCCTTCTGTACGCTGCGGCGATCAATCTGGTGCTGTCCTATTTTCTGGGAGTCAAATGGGGGCTGACGGGCATTCTGGCGGCGACCTCCATTTCCAGACTTCTGACCTCTTTCTGGTTTGAGCCCTATATTCTCCACAAGAAGATATTCGAGACCTCATGTGCACCCTTCTTCCTGCGGCAGGGAGCGTGCCTTGGCATTGTAGTGCTGTCCTTTGCAGCCATCACCCTGGTCAGCAGCCTTTGCGGCTTGGGCGTGTGGGGGGATTTCTTCCTGCGGGGCGTTCTGTGCCTGGTGATTCCAAATGGGCTGCTTCTGGCCCTCAACTTCCGGACGGAGGCCTTTGGCTACCTGAAGGAAAAACTGCTGAAAAAGCTCGGAGGCTGATATGCGTTCGCAAAAGCTGTTGGAAACCTATGCCGGGGACATCCTCCATTCCAAGGGCATGGACATGGAGAAGCGCTTTTTCCAGCACGGCACGGTGACGGTCTTTGACCACAGCGTGGCGGTTGCGCTGATGTGCCTGCAATTGGCGGCACTGCTGCGGCTGCGGACGGACACCCGCTCCCTGGTCCGGGGAGCGCTGCTCCACGACTATTTCCTCTACGACTGGCACATCAAGGAAAAGGGCCGGCCGCTCCACGGCACCCACCATGCCCGCCGGGCCATGAAAAATGCGGAGCGGGACTTCGGCCTGAACAAGATCGAGCGGAATATGATATTGGCGCATATGTTCCCGCTGAATCTGACCCTGCCCAGGTACCGGGAGAGCGTACTGCTGTGCACGGCGGACAAGCTCTGCGCCCTGCGAGAGACCGCCCGAGGGGTGCTGCACAGATAAAAAACGCGGGATGTGCCTGAAAAGAAAGGGACTTTCCCACGGGCTAAAAATGCGTCCACCGGACGCATTTTTGCGGCAGCTGCGCTGTCACCGCCCTTTCGAGTCCCACCGCAGATACCAAAAAACAGGACACCCCCGAAGGGGTGTCCTGTTTTTTGGTGCAACAAGGCAATTCAAATCCGAACCGTTTTTGTTGCTGATAGCTTCCGGCAATTCCGCAAGGGTGATGGTTTTCGTGCCCTCCTTGTAGTTGAAGGTGATCACCATTTTATCATCGTACAGGAAAATCGCGTTGATGAAGGTGTCAATGAGCATCTAGCGGTGGCTTTTCTTCCGCACGTCCAGCTTGCGGAAGCGATGGAGCCAGAAGGTTATAAACTCGGCACTGACCTTGGGCTTCGCCAGCTTTTCGCAGGCAAGCCTGTTCTCAAGCTCGTCGCGGCGGTTTTCCAGTTCCTTCTGCGATCCTTTTGGCGGCGCATCAAAAGCAGCTCTTTGTCCGAACAAGCACTTGAAAATTTCCGCATTGTCTGGTAAAATGACTGTGTATAAGGATTCACACCGGCAGGAAGTGGCGAAGGCTCATGGGTTTTGGGGGCGGGGCGCGCCTTTTGATATGCTTTCACAGCTACGCCTGCTAAAAAGGAATCGAGGCAGTCAACCAGAACAAAGAAGGAGGCTTTTGCACATGAAGGGGAAGAAAATCGTATCAACGCTCCTTGCGCTGCTGCTTTTCGCCAGCCTGCCCGTGTCGGCGCTGGCAGCGGAGTGGGACATCAGCAAGGGCGACATCACCGTAAACGCCGGGAGCGGCGGGCAGACGGTCACCCAGGGGTCGCAGGTCGATGTTCCGGACAGCGCCCCCGTCATTACGGGAACCTCTAAGGAAAACAACGTCACCATCAACGCGGATAGCGGTCAGACCGCAAGCGTCACCCTCTCCGGTGTGAACATCGACGTGCGCGATAAGGGCAAGGCCGCCGTTTCCACCACCGGCGAGGGCAATGTCAGCATCGAGCTGAACGGCGGAAGCACGCTCAGGAGTGGCTATGAGCATGCCGGCCTTGAAAAGAACAACGGCGGCAGCCTGACCATTGCGGACGAGGACAAGAACGGCAAGCTGACCGCCTGGGGCGGCCAACAAGGTGCGGGCATCGGCGGCGGAAGCGGAAAGGACGGCAGCAACATCTTCATCACCGGCGGCGGGGTCAACGCCATCGGCGGCCTCGCCGCCGCAGGCATCGGCGGCGGCCTCGGCGGCAACGGCAGCAACATCACCATTTCCGGCGGCAAGGTCGGGGCCACCAACGGCCTCAACGGCGCAGGCATCGGCGGCGGACAGCACGGCAGCGGCAGCCACATCACTATCTCCGGCGGCGAGGTCAACGCCAGCGGCGGCAAAAACGGCGCAGGCATCGGCGGCGGCCACACAGGAGATGGCAGCGACATCATCATCTCCGGCGGCGAGGTCAGTGCCAGCGGCGGCGTAAACGGCGCAGGCATCGGCGGCGGTCTGCGGAGTAAAGGAAACGACATCACCGTTTCCGGCGACACGAAGCTGAAGGTGCGGGGCGGCGTTGAAGACGATATTGACGGAGCGGGCGCAGGCATCGGCGACGGCGGCAGCAACGCGGACGGAAGCCGGATACCCGGCACAGAGGTGGAGCCGGATATTTGCGCGCTGAACCCCGGCGGAAAAATCGAATATTACGCGCCCAGCAGTTCCATGTCGGGAACTCCCAACAAAACGGTCACCAACCCCACCGGAGACTTTGTATGGGACAGCGGCACGGTGACGACGCCCGCCACCTGCACGGGAAAGGGGGTCAGGACTTACACCTGCACCAGCTCCTCCCATACAAAAACCGAGGATATCCCCGCCCTGAACCACAGCTTTGCAGGGCAGGAGTATGTTTCCGACAACAACGCCACCTGCGAACAGGACGGCACCAAGACGGCAAAGTGCGTGCGCTACGGCACGGGCGGCTGCACGGAAACGGACACGGTAACGGACACGGGCAGCAAGCTCGGGCATCTATTTGAGGACTATGTTTCCAACAACGATGCGACCTGCGAGCAGGACGGCACCAAGACGGCAAGGTGCGTGCGCTACGGCACGGGCGGCTGTATGGCAACAGACACGGTAACGGACACGGACAGCAAGCTCGGGCATCTCTTTGAGGACTATGTTTCCAACAACGATGCGACCTATGCGCACGACGGCACCAAGACGGCAAAATGCGTGCGGTATGACCAGTGCGGGGAGACCCACACCATGCCGGATGAGGGAAGCCGGTTAATAGCTCCTCCCCTCTACCGCGTGACCGACAAGGACGGCAGGGACATTGTCTACAAGGCTGAGCGCAAGGACGGCGTGCTGACCGTCACGGTCGATGCTGACTTCGCCATCCTCACGGGCAAGCTCAGCAGCATCGACACTCTCAAGCGTCAGGGCATTGAAAAGATCGTGTTTGTCACGAACAAGGCAGCCTCGACCTTCCAGGCCGCCGATCTTCTGGAAAAGGGAGCAAGCAGCGACGAGTACAGCCTCACCCATGACGGCACGACCGTCACCTTTGTCGTGAGCGAGAAGAAAACCGACGTAAGCGGCATTCTCATCCAGCCGTAAACGGAATCTCACAATCCATATGGGCGGGCAGGCACAGTCTGTGCTTGCCCGCCTTGTCTGCCGAAAAGCGACAGGGAAAGAAAAGAAATAATCCGAACCCATCTCCAACAAGGAAGATTTGGTTCGGATTATACTGGTTTGGTGCCGGTGGTGGGACTCGAACCCACACGATGTTGCCACCAAAGGATTTTGAGTCCTCCTCGTCTACCATTCCAACACACCGGCAGAAACGAGTCCGGGAAAACCCGGATAGCTTTTATAGAATAACATATCCGGCGGAAAAATGCAAGAGAAATGTTTTGCAAAAGAACGGGAGAAATTGCTTGACATCTATGTACTTCCGGGGCATAATAGAGATGGTTACATAATACATTTACTGTCTGTGTTATGGCAGAGATGGGGGCGGAAGGATGAAAACCAGAAAACGGCTTGGCGTCCTGCTTGGGCTGGGGGGCCTGGTGCTGGCAGCGGCTGCGGTGATCGGCGGGCTGCTGATCGCGCGAAACTATGTGTTCCTGGACGGAAGACCCTACAGTGTTCAATCGGAAACACTGGACCTTTCCGGTATGCAGAACCCGGAGCTGGAGAAGCTCACCCGGTTCCCACAGCTGAAAAGTGTAGATCTGCGCGATACCCATATTACACTGGAGGAGCATAGCCATCTGGCGGCGGCGCTGCCGGAATGCAGCATATCCTGGCAGGTGCCCTTTCACGGGGAATACCTGGAACTGGATACCCAGTCTGTTTCCATAACAACGGTCCTTCCGGAGGATGCGGAGGCGCTGGCCCAACTGCCGGCCCTGAAAACGGTGGACTGCACCGGGTGCGAGGATCTGGAGATGCTGGCCCGGCTGAGAAAGGGCCTGCCGGAATGTGAGGTCCTCTATACCTTTTGCCTGGACGGCCAGACCCTTGACCAGGATACGAAGGAGCTCCGGCTGGAGCATGTGGACCTTCCGGCGCTGCGCCGGGCCTTGCCCTGCCTGCCCGGGGTGGAGCGGCTTACGGCAGTGGACTGGACGCCGGAGCCGGAGAGCGTGGATTCTCTGCGGAAGGAATTTCCCGGGATCGGGCTGTTTTTTGAGTGGGACGACCGGCTGCTGCCCCTGGATGAGGAGACAACGGCGCTGGACCTGAATAGCTGGCCCCTGACGGCTGCGGCTGCGGAAGGGCTCCTGGGCTGCTTTCCAAAGCTGGAGCAGGCAAAAATGCTCGATACCGGCTTGACGGATGAAGAGCTGTTTGCCCTGTGCGATGCCTTCCCCAATTGTGAGTTCCTGTGGGAGGCCTCCTTCGGCCCCGTCCGGGCGCTGACGGATGTGGAGGAGATAGACATCTCCGATTATCCCGTGGAAGATCCTGCATGGGTCGAGTCCCTGCTGCCCTATTTTCCCAGGCTGCAAAAGGTGGTCATGTGCCGCTGCGGGCTGGACAATGAGACCATGAACGCGCTGAACCGTCGGCATGAGGATGTGAATTTCGTGTGGGAAGTCAGCGTCGGGGTGGTAAAGGTCCGAACGGACACCGATTATTTTGCGCCGGTGGTCACGGGCAAGCACGTCTACGAGGGAGAGATGGACAATCTGAAATACTGCCCGGATATCATTGCGGTGGACGTGGGCCATATGGGTCTGAAGACCTGCGATTGGGCAAGATACATGCCCAAGCTGCAATATCTGATCATTGCGGACAGCGGCATTTCGGACATTTCCGCTTTGGCGGAGTGCAAGGAGCTCATCTTCCTGGAGATGTTCCTGACCCCTGTAAAGGACTACAGCCCGCTGCTGAGCTGCAAAAAGCTGGAGGACCTGAATATGTGCTATACCTATGGCGACCCGGAGCCCATCAGCAAAATGACCTGGCTGAAGCGGCTGTGGTGGACGAAGATCCCCTACACCTATCGGGATATGGCGCAGTACCTGCCGGATACTCAGGTGGTGCTGGACTCCGGCTCCTCCACCGGCTATGGCTGGCGGGACGGCGCTCACTACAAGGAGCAGCGGGATATTCTGGGAATGTCCTATCTGGTGGGCTGAGAAGGTGCGAAACGGGCTTCCACTTTTTTCCTGCAATTAAGAAAACGTTAATAGTTTTCGGGACTTCCGTGCTTGACAGTCTGCGAAAGAACGGGTATAATAGGTTACAGAAAGTTACATTTTAGCAAAGATTTGGTTTTATGCATACCTGTCTTGCCGAAATCGGGAGGTATATCCATGAAAAAAAGCGTCTACATAGCCATTGTCTCCGTTCTGGCAGTGGCGTTGCTGGGCAGCGCCATCTATCTGTTCAGCTACTTCTGGCAGGGAAAGAAATCCGAGGATGCCTACGACAAGCTGCGCAACGACGTGACGGCTTCCACCGGAGAGGCCCCCACCACCACCGCGCCCGAGACGACGAATCCCGGTGAGACTACGGAATTCATCCCAGACCCCAATGAGACCGCGCCGGAGGAGACCTTCCCCCTGAACGTGGACTATCAGGGCTTCTATGACAAGAACAAAAACGATGATTTTGTGGGCTGGCTGCGCATTGAGGGCACCAAGCTGGATTACCCGGTGATGCAGTCCTCCGCGGACAATGCCAACTACTACCTCTACAGGGACTACAATGGCGCCAACAGCAGCCGCGGCAGCATCTATGCCCGGGAGGAGTGCGACATCTTCACTCCCAGCGACAATATCACCATGTACGGCCACAATATGAAGGACGGCTCCATGTTTGCTGCCCTGAATGCCTATGTCAACAAGTCCGCATTCGACAATAACCCGCTGATCTTCTTCGATACCTTCAATCACAAGACCGGAGAGGTTGGCTACCATGTGTACAAGATCTTCGCCGTCTTCAAGACCACGGCCAACCTGGGCGAGGGCTTTACCTACCAGAAGTTTGAGAATGCGGCCAATCAGGAGGAGTTCGACAAGTTCGTCTCCACCTGCAAGAGCATGAGCTTCTACGATACCGGCGTGACCCCGCAGTATGGCGACAAGATGATCTGCCTGTCCACCTGCGAATACACCCTGGACAATGGCCGCCTGGTTGTTGCGGCAGTGCGCATCAGCTGATTTTTTCAGAGCAGCACCGCGCAATTCGTCTGCGGCAGTCAACGGATCTTTCCACCGGCTGTGCGGTTCTGAGAGCGGGAGATACACAAAGTATTCCTCCGTTTTCAGAACCTTCCTCCGATGAAAAAATCTCTCGTTGGCTGCGCTTGCCGGATTGCGTGGTGCTGCCCTATTTCCCATCGGGATAGAATAGTCCATTTCCTTTGTCATAGACTATTCACACTTCGTCTCTTTACTTTATAGCAAAAAAATGCTATAATCTCCCCCAAAGGAGTTGATTTCTTGCACCGTTTTTTGGAAGAATTGAAGGACTTTAGCAAAAAGGCCGACTGGGTGCTGCTGACGCTGTGCCTGGTCACCTCGGGCTTCGGCCTGATCGTCATGGCCAGTGCCACCAGCGCGGAGAAGTTCGGAAGCAACACAAAATATATCATCATTCAGCTGCTGGCAATCGCCTTGGGCGTTCTGATGTTTGCCATCGTGTCCTCTATCGATGCGGATACCATCTCGGAGAACAGAATGCTTCTGACGGTCTTTAACATCTTCATCCTGCTGCTGCTGATCCCCTTCGGCACGGATAACAACACGGGCAACAAGAGCTGGCTGAAATTTCCGGGCATCCCCATCGCCATCCAGCCTGCCGAGATCTGTAAGATCACCTATATTCTGATCATGGCCTCGGTCATGTCATCCCATCAGAACGATATTTCCAAGATCCCCTCGGTCATGCACATGGTTGTGCACCTGGGCATTCTGGTGGGACTGAACATGGTTTTGTCCGGCGACGCGGGCGTGTCTCTGATCTTCGTCTTCATTTTCATCGGCATGGCCTTTGCCGGCGGCGTGAGCCTGGTGTGGTTTGCCATCGCAATAGCGGGAATTGCAGCGATCAGTCCACTGGCCTGGAAGTTGATGGGCACCTACCAGCAGGAACGAATACGTGTCCTGATTGACCCGAATTTCGACAAGCAGGGCCTGGGCGCACGGTACCACAGTAAGATCAACATGATGTCCCTGACCGGCGGCGGCCTGACGGGCCAGGGCCTGTTCAACGGCAACCGTACCCAGGGCGGTATGCTTTTCGCCCAGCATACGGACTATATTTTCTCCTCCGTGGGTGAGGAGCTGGGCTTCTTTGGCTGCTGCGCCATTATGATTCTGGAGCTGCTGATCATTGCCCGCTGCATTCAGGTGGGTATGCGCAGCCCGGAATATATGCGGCGGCTTATCTGCTTCGGCGCTGCCTCTGCACTGATGTTCCAGCTGATGATCAATGTGGGCATGTGCATCGGCGTTATGCCGGTTATCGGCCTGACCCTGCCGCTGATCAGCTACGGCGGCTCCTCCACCGTTACCATCTATGCCATGCTGGGCCTGGTCTCCGGCGTGTATGCCCGACCAAAGCCGCTGAGCCACGAGCGCTATATCCAGCCCTTCCGCTCCTACGGATTGGCAAAGCGCTGAATCTTTCCGAGAGCTCCCCCCAGGTGGGGAGATCAGACTGTCGAAAAACCCCTTACGGGCTTTTCCGACAAGTTTTTGCAGTCTGCC
>ERZ837380.3711-NODE-3711-length-13812-cov-4.059751_pt1 | contig 13812 bp, 11 predicted proteins | sample MGYA00519685_ERZ837380 | MGnify/ENA primary metagenome ERZ837380 (study PRJEB31850, sample SAMEA3708817) | human gut metagenome | biome: human gut; feature: human-associated habitat; material: faeces | place: China | collected 2014 ...
GCATTTTTTAACATAAAATCAACATTTTTTCATATTTTATTTTATTTTTTTGCACTTTTTGTGCAAATTATACAAATAAAATACTGATTTTTGACATTTAAAAAGAAATAGGACAAACTATTTCTTAATAAAAACGGTTTCTTTCTCATCCAGTTCTTACCATCTACCACTCTTGCAACAACCATTGAATTAGATAAATCACCAACTACATTAAGCATAGTGGCTGGAGCATCTATTATCGTAGCAATAATAGTAAGTATCGGAAGAGCTCCAGTACCATATCCCATCTTAGTAAGAATCATCATCTCCGATATAGTACCACCTCCTATAGGGACGGCAGTAACAAGTAAAGTAGCCACTAAAGCAATAAGTAGTATTTTAAATATGCCATCAAAACCGCTAATATTAGTACCAAATAAACACACTAAAAACATAATCTTAAATACACTACCAATAATAGAACCATCCTATGAAAACTAGTACCAAGAGGTATTACAGTCTCTGCTATATCATCAGGTACTCCTATCTTTTTAGCACATTCACTATTAACAGGAATAGAGGCTGCCGAAGAACAAGTAGCAATCGAAGTCAAACTTGCAGGTATAACATTCTTCCAAAATCTCTTAACTCCTTCTAATCTACCCGCTATAAAAGCATATATTGTATACATAATAAAGTAAAATAATAAACATACTACCGTATAAATAACAAAGGTCTTAATATACCCAACTGCTATTGCACTACCAAAAGTACCAACTAAAGAAGCCGTACAACACATAAATCCAATTGGAGCATAATACATAATAATATTAACTACCTTCATAATAACTTCATTAAAAGATTCTAATACTTCTCTAGCCTTATCACCCTTATTACCAGCCATATTAATTGCTATTCCAAATATAATAGAAAATACCAAAAGAGCAATCAAATTATCCGTATTAAGTAAATCACCAAACTTACTAACAGTAAGAGTCTTCGCTGTTCTTTCTAATATATTAAGTTCTTCTACCTCAGTATTCTCTACTAAAACACTCTTAATATCATTAACTTTATCAGTATCAACTAAATTAATCTTATAGGTAGAAACAAATCCCACTATTACAGCCACTAATGAAGTAACAATAAAAGTAACAATCGTTGTAATCATAATCTTACCAAGTCTCTTAGGACTCTTAATCTTAGATATAGATACCGTTATTGAAAGAAATATAAGTGGTACCACAACTACCAAAAGCATATTAATAAATATATCCCCCAAAGGACTAAGTACACTAGCCTTCTCCTTAAATATAAGTCCAATAAACGTACCAATAACAACAGCCATTATTAATATAATACTAGACTTATAACTCTTCATAAACTTCTTCATAATATCACCTTCCTAATACCATTATATTATTAACAAAGAAATAATATAAGTATCATACATTATATTATTTCTATTCTATTATTTCAAATCCTAAATCTTTAAATTTTTCCTTATCTTCATCTGTATAATTTTTATCATTTGGTATTGCTAAAAACAATAAATACTTGGCTCGAGATATTGCTACATATGCAAATCTGTTTTCTTCTTCAATTGTTGTATTATCTATCCACTTCTTCCAATAAAAATCCGAATTTGCAGATTTAGGCGTAAGTAACAATACTGAATCTATACTCATACCCTTACAATTGTGTATAGTCTCAACAGAAATTTCATTTTTCATACCAAATTCATTCTTTAATGTATCTTTTATTTTGACGTTAGTTTTACCTTTTCTAATATTACCTAATTCAGCTTTTCTTCCTTCAAATAATTGTATTATTTCCCCATTTATTATATTTTTAATTTTTTCTTTCCACAGTTTCCATGTAATATCAAAGTATAATATCTCTTTTTTATTCATTAATATTCTCTTTACTTCAAAAATTATTTTTTTCCACTCACTAAGTTCTATACATTTGGGTCTATAATAATTACTCTTGCCTAAACATTCTTCATCTTTAAAAAATGTCATTTGAATAGATTTACCCATTGCTAAAATTGCATAATTAAACTGTGCTATATTTTCATAGTGTTTAAACCATAATAATGATTTTGCTAATTCTTCAATAGTATTTATACTAGTATTTTCTGTTATTCCATATATTTCTCTTTTTAACGAATTATTTCTTACTATTATTTTGCATCTATTCTTTTCTATATTATTATCTCTTGATATATTTATAAATTGTTTTATTACATTATTCAGATTATTTTTGTCATAAGTAATTAACTTCATAGGTTTTTTATCAATATATTTTCCATGCGCTATTATTTCTTCTGGATATTTTACTATATAATTAGATAAATTAACTATATCCTTGCAACTTCTATAATTTTCATTAAGTTTCATTTCATAAAAGCTATTACTCTTAATAAACTGTTTAATATCAGACAACTCTATAATTCGAAATTCATATATTGATTGATTTAAATCTCCTATTAAATGAATTTTAACTCCACTTTTCAGTAGCAATCGTAAAATTTCTAACTGAATATATGATAAATCCTGGCATTCATCTATAAAAATAATAGGAAATCTTTTTGATATTAAGTCCAATAATTTTTTATCTTCGTTAAGAGTATCATAAACTAAATTTTCTATATCTTCATATAAGCAAAATCCTTTTTGATAAAATTTTTTCTTTATACTGTATAAATCTTTATATCTCCATTCATCTTTTGATAACAATTCATCAAAAATTCTTTTTCCATCATGAATTTTTCCACAATATATATACTTATTATATTTCTTTGAAAAATAAAATTCATTTGCTTTTATTTTTCCCAATACATTATAACCATATTGGCTACTGAAAGAATTTAAAAATCCTGCTTCATTATCGTTATCAATAACTTTTAAACTTTTATCTTCATCAGCATTTCCTGTATAATTTATTTTTTTATATAAAAATGGATTAGCTATATATCCATGTAACCAACTTGTAAATGTTCCAATATAATGTGGATATATATTACTTATATCAATAAATTCGCTAATTCTATGTTTTATCTCATTTTCAGCTGAATTAGTAAAAGTCAAAATTGCAATACCTTTAGACTTTTCGTTCCAATCAATAATTTCTTCTGCCACTTTTATAGCCAATACTTCTGTTTTACCACTTCCTGGGCATGCATTCAAATATACATTTTTGTAACTTTCTTCTAATAAATATTCAATTTGTGATAGATTCAAATTTTTTAGATAGCATTTATCATTTTCAAATGTTCTTTTCTTTAATAGACTATTACATTCACTTGTACAATTGCAATATTTACTTTTTCTACAATATTTTTTTGTTATTTCTTTTTCCATATTATTTCTCTTTCTTTATTAAGAAATCTACTGCTTCTTTTATATAATTTGGGATTTCAAAATTATCTTCTTTAATTTTCTCTTCTAATAATTGAGCAAATAATCCCTTTCCCATCCAATTTGTATCAATTTTATCCAATATAAATTCAGCTCTTTTTTTATTATCTAATTGATTATCTCTATTTATATCAACTAGATATTTCTCTATGTCTTGTTTTATTTGACCTTCTGTACTGATATAATCATCTAATATTTCCAACATAATTTTGGCGTTTTGAGTAAATAATGCCATTTCATATTCAAAGGTTTTGGTGTTATTATAGACTCTACAATTAAGTGTCATATTTTCCACTTGTTTTTTTCTATATAATTGCGGATTTGTTGTTTTTTCTTCAGCATTAGGATCAAAATCTGTTAAAGCCACACACTTTATTGGAATAAAATCTGTTTTTATAAATTCTTCCTCATCAAATTTTTCTTTTTCTATAAATTTCTTTTGTCTATCTTCAAAATCTTTTTTAGTCTCGTTTTCTTCTTGAGTCAATACTTTGGGTGCATATCCATCATATAGCTTGAAAAAATAATTAAAAAATATCCCATTCATATTTATCACAGATATACCGGCTTCTTCTAATGAATTTACTCCGTATTTTCTTGTTTTTAAATATAGACTTGCTAGTTTTCCAATAAGTAAAGCTTCTGCTAACCCTTCTACTAATAAAACTCCTTTTGAAAATAATAATGTTGATTTTGTGGCATCCAACCATCTATCAAGAAATTTTACTTCTTTTTCATTCAACTTACAGTCAATTAAATCTGTAATCTTTATTTTTCCGTTAAAATAATTAAAACATATTATATTATTTAATGAAATAGATGATGCAATTGTAGGCGAATGAGTAGTTATTATTACTTGAATGTCATTTTCTTTTGCTTGTTTTTCTAAATATTTTATTAGTTTAATTTGAATTTGAGGATTTAAGTGTGCTTCTATTTCTTCAATTAATAAAATTCTTGGAGTTGAAAAATTTTGTTTTAATCCTTCAAATTCTGCTAATATAGTTGCTATATAAATTAAGTTATTATATCCCAAACTATTTTCTACTAAATCTCTATATATAATGTTTTCATCTTCAGTATTTTCAGGATAAAACATTACTTTTAAATTTTCAACAATTTTTGAATATGATTGCTCTTCAAATTGAATATTTATTTTTTCAGAGAACATATTTCCTAATGATTTATTCATACTTTCATTTATCAATTTCCTTGCCTTCCCAATATCACTATTTTTAGATAACGAGCTGTTAAATTCTTGAACGTCATTTTCTAACTCTGTAAGCCTATTATTCTTCTTACAATCTTTTCTTTCTTCTTCTGACAAATTTAAAAGCAGTCTTGCAAGTCTTGAACCTCTTGTATTTTTCAATCTTTTCTCTGCATCCCTTAAAGCTGGTAAATAAACACATTGTATATTATTTAGAATATCCCACTCAAAAGCACTATTAAATGAATTTCCTCCCCAAATATTCTTTTTATAATTATTCCTTCCATCTAGCTTATTATGTATCTCTATATTTAATAAAGCTTTAAACTCTTCGTCAAGCCACGTAATATATTCTACCTTTTTTTCGTCCGATAATTCATCAAATCTTCCACTTATTTTTATTTTATCAGCAACTTCTTTATCATCTATTGAATGATAAAAATCATTCTCTTTGATTCCTTCTCTTGAATATTCGTTTTCTTGTAGCAATAATCTTACACTGTCAATTACTGTACTTTTTCCACTTCTATTATCTCCTACTAAAAGATTTATACCTTTTTTAAATTTTATTTTTGTTCTTTCTTTAATTCCTCTATATCCCTCAATTTCTAATTCAGATAAATACATTTACTCCTCCTAATAATTCGTTATATAAACACTATATCACTTTTTTGACCAAATTACTATAGTTGTATTTTATTAAGTTTTGCTAGCATGAATATTTTTACTAATTTTTATTACATTTTATATAGTATTTTTATGTTTTTAATATATTATTTTATGAATTTTATTGTAATCTTTGAAAGTAGCTAAAAATAAGCAAAAATAGCTGGTAATTTATCAAAAAATACTATATAATACACATAAATACTTCTCCCTTCCATAGTTATACTTGAAAGGAGGTGAAATAAGTAATGGCTGGGAGTATAGAAAAAAGAGGAAAAAACAGTTACAGGTTAACAGTATCAGAAGGATTTGACCTAAATGGAAAACCAATGATACACAGAAAAACTATTCATGGAACAAGAAAAGAAGCAGAAGTCGAACTAGCAAAATTTGTTACTGAAGTACAAAATGGCTTAGTCATAGATGGTAAATCTCTTAAATTTTCTGAATTTGTTGATGTATGGAAAAGAGATTATGGTTCAAAAGAATTAGCTCCTACAACATACAAAAGATATTGTAGAATGTTAGAAACAAGAATTTTGCCATACTTTGGACATTTCTATATCAACAAAATCAGACCAACTGATATTATGAAATTCTATGACTTACTTGAAAAAGATACTCAATTAGTTAGAAAAAAAGGTAACAATGGTTTAAAAACTAAAAAACCTCTATCTGGCAAAACCATTTTAGAACATCATAGATTATTAAGAGCAATGCTTCATAGAGCAGTTTACTGGCAATTAATTGTAAGTAATCCTGCTGAGCGTGTTCAACCACCTAGAGCTAAAAAACCTAAAAGAAGATCTTATGATGATGAGCAAGCTAAAATATTATTAGAAAACTTAGAGAAACTTACTGTAGAAGATACTAAATATAAAGTTGCTATCATTCTTACTATCTTCACTGGTGTTCGTTTAGGTGAATTAATGGGATTAGAATGGCAAGATGTTGATTTTAGAAATGGAATTATAAGTATTAACCGTTCTAGTCAGTATCTATCAGATATGGGAGTATTTACAAAAGTTCCTAAAACAGAAAGCTCCATTAGAGAGATTGCAATACCAGAATTTATCATTTCTTTGCTTGAGGAATATAAGTTATGGTATGAAGATCAAAAATCGCTATATGGCGAATTATGGACGAATTCTGATAGGTTATTTGTACAAGCTGATGGCAAACCTATGCATCCTTCTTCTATTAGCAAATGGTTTGTTAAATATGTAAGTACAATAGGATTACCTGTAATTAATTTTCACGGATTAAGACATACAAATGCAAGTTTACTAGTTGCACAAAATGTTGATATAGCTGTTGTTTCTGCAAGACTAGGTCATGCACAAATAAGTACAACACTTGACTTTTATGTACATCCACTACTTTCTCATAATAGAAAAGCAGGATATGCACTAGAAAACTTATTATTACCAACAAGATCTTAATTTTACTTTTTTCTAATTTTCACAAATTACAAATTTTCACGATATAAAAAAGTAAAAAACTTTGAGATTTATATCTCCTTCCCAAAAGTTTTTTACTTGTAGATTTTTATAAAAAATATAAACTTATAGTAAATTTTTTATTGAATTTTTATTAGAGTTTCGGGCATTTGAGGTGGTTATTTTACCCAATTTTTACCCAATTTGACATAATAATGCCATTTTCAAGCATTATTGCAACCAATTTTAAGACAACAAAAAATCACTAAAACCGTTACAGTTCTAGTGATATATGCTTTGGTTGCGGGGGTAAGACTCGAACTTACGACCTTCGGGTTATGAGTAATTATTTAACATTTTTCACATTCACAGTTTCATATATTTCAACTTTTATATATTTTTTATTTTCCTTTAAACTTCTTGTATCCCAATATCCAGTGCCTCCAAGAAAATCTAAAGTTGCTATTCCAAAAACCGGATTAGAATCCGAATTTTCACCTTCTGAACCCTTTGAAGCTGTATTAGTTGAATTAGCTGAAGTTGAGCTTGCCATTATTTGAACTGCATCTTCTACTAACTTCCTAAACCACTTTTATTTTGATTATCTTTATGTCCCCCTCTTGAATCAGTTCTCCCTGAATGTCAATATGCATTAATGCCAATTGAAATTATCATTGATGTTATAATAATAATCGATGCAATTTTTCTTTTATTTCTTTTCATAAATATCTCCATTAAATATATTACTACTTATAAAAAAAAATGTCGAATCTTGTAGAAATATATATTTTTTTATTTATAAACTAATTGCATGTCACATATTTCTTCATTGCCTCAAATTTATTGTCTCCAATACCATTAACATTTTTTAGCTCTTCTACATTAGAAAATTTCCCATTTTCTTTTCTATAATTTATTATTTTCAGGGCTATTGATGGCCCAATTCCTGGTAAAGTTTCAAGTTCAGTTTGAGTCGCCGTATTTATATTAACTAAGCTTGTTGTCTTTTTATTCACTTTATTTTCCGTTTTTTCTTCTTTTTCAATATTCTCATTTGCACCTTCCCCTGATTTTGTTGTTATGTATTCAAAACTAGAATTATTGTTTAATTCTTTATTACTTGGAATCCTAACCTTCATCCCATCCTCTAAAACATATACTAAATTAATTTTTGTTGTATTTGCATTATTTGTTACTCCTCCTGCAGCATTAATCGCATCAGAAATTCTGCTTCCTTTATTTAAAATTACTACCCCAGGAATATTTACTTCTCCTGTTACATATATGTAAATTTTTTCTTGATTTGTCTCTACATTATCTTCACTATTTTCATTTGTTTCAATATCTACATCACTTGTTTCTTCATCTTCTACTACTTCTTCTTTTCTTTCTTCTTTTACCTCCATATCTTTATTTTTTTCCTCTTTTTCTTCTGAAATTGTCTCAACATTTTCTTCAATAAAGTCATCATTGTATTTTTGAATTGATTTATTTGCAATAAAATACAATATACTCAAAAAAATAACAATAACAACTAAAACGATCTTTTTATTTTTTAGAAATCTTCTCATAAAAAAACCTACCTTTCTTTTTATAATTTTGTTACTAGATAATTAAAATATTCTTGAAATTTCTTTTGAAATACGATATGATATTTATACACATGAAATAAGGAGAAAAACAAATGAAATTAAAAAAACTAACTTTAATTTTTACAATATTTATTATAGTAATAAATTTATTGCGTCCAGCCTCTTTTGCAGTAACATCTACTGAATCTGATATACAAATATATTCAGATGGTGCTGTGCTTATGGAATCATCAACAGGAAAATTATTATATGGAAAAAATGAAAATAAAAAATTATATCCTGCAAGTACTACAAAAATATTAACAGCAATAATTGCAATTGAAAAATATAATTTGACAGATACTCTTACTGCTAGTAAAAATGCTGTAATGTCAATTCCTTCTGGATATTCAAATGCAGCAATTCAACCAGATGAAGCTTTAAAGGTTCAAGATTTATTAGAATTATTTTTAATTCATTCAGCAAATGAGATTGGCTATATTTTTGCAGAAAATATTTCAGGAAATGTTGATAAATTTGCAGATTTAATGAATCAAAAAGCTAGTGAAATTGGTTGTAAAAATACACATTTTACTAATCCAAGTGGAATTCATGATGAAAATCATTACACAACTGCATATGATATGGCTCTTATTACACAATATTGTATGAAAAATCAAACTTTTCGAGACATTGTTTCAATGGCTTCTTGTACTATATCTGCAACAGATAAATATCAAGAAAGATATTTTAAAAATACTAATGATTTACTAGATTCCAAAAGTAAATATTATTATCAATATGCTATTGGTGTAAAAACAGGTTTCACTACTCAAGCAAAAAATTGTTTAATTGCAGCAAGTAAAAAGGATAATCTAGAATTAATTACTGTTGTTCTTGGTGCAGAAGCTACACCTGATGGCAGAAGTGGTCGATATGTAAGTACTATTAATTTATTTGAATATGGATTTAATAATTATGGCATTAAGCAAGTTGCCTCTGCAAATACTGCAATAAAGACCCTATCAGTTGAAAATGCAACTAAAGATAGTAAAGATTTGTCGCTAGTTTTAAAAGATAATATTTCAGTACTTGCTTCTACTAATACTGATTTATCGAATTTAGACGGTTCCATTGAACTAAAAGAAAATATTTCAGCTCCAATATCAGAAGGTGAAACCTTAGGAAAAATTACTTATAATATATACGGCATTGATTATTCATCAGATTTGGTTGCAAGTCATAATGTAGAACCTTACGAATTTCCCGTAATTATTCTTCAATCTGGTGCTGCTGTATTGGTTTTGATTGTTTTACTTTTAGTAGTTAGTAAAAAGAATAAAAAAAAGAAAAAATATAAAAATTATGATTCAATTTATAAATTTAAATAATTTTGAATTAATATTTATTGTAGAAGCTCTAAACTCAGAGCTTCTACTTTTTATTTATAATCTTTTCCAATTATAATTGTAATATCTACATTACTTGAACTTACAGAACTTGATGAAACTGTTCCTGTTCCAAGTATGTCCTTAATATTTTCTGTTATATTTTCATTAACATTCGATTTGTTTATTATTGTCGTTTTTTCTGTTTCCGTTGTATTTGTCGTTTTAGTTACCTTATAGCCTTTTGCTGCTAATGCTTTTTTCACTGCAATTAATGTAGCACTTGAATTTGAGCCATTCAAAATTTCTATTTTTACTTTTGCAGCTTCTGTTTTCCTTATACTATTTGAACTTGTTGTATTACCAGTAGTTGTCGTGTTGTTTTTAACGGTATTATTTGTTGTACTATTAGTTGCCGTGTTATTTGTTGTTTTTGTAGTTGTGTTTTTGCTAGTGTTTGAATTTGTATTTTCTGTTGTTTTTGAAGATTCCTCATCTCCTGTGCTGTATAATTCTTTTATTAGTTCTGCTGTTTCTTTTTTATCTGGAATAAAGAACCATAATGGATATGTTGGTGGTCCATATGAACCTCCTGGTATTACTGCACTTTGTATATTATTTATATCAATATTTACAGCATATGGAACATAGTCTTTTATTACTGACACTGATAAATTAGTTTCTACATATTCATATGCAATATCAATTATTTCTTTTATTTTTAAGATATTTTTTGCATTTATTGTTTGTTTTACTGTTTCTATCATAAACTCTCTTTGTGTTCTCATTCTTCCATAATCATTTCCGCCATATTCTTCAGGATATGTTCCTAAATATTTTCCAGTCTTTTTATCTAGATTTCCGTGTCTATATCTTAAAAGTTGTTCTGCTTTATCTCCATTTAATTTTTGCTGTCCTTGTTTTAAATTAATATGTAAGTCTTGGGTTGGGTCATCATATACCATATCTATTGGAACATAAAAATCTACTCCTCCTATTACATCCACAAGTTTAATCAATGCTTCATTGTCTATAACCATATAATATTTAATATTTAATCCTGTAAGTTCATTTACTTTTTCTAAAGTTTTTTCTGGGCTTTTTTGATATAGAGCATTAATCTTGTCCATTCCAGTTCCAGTTTGAGGATTTTTTCCAACAAATGTATCTCTTGGAATTGATAATAATGAAGCTTTTTGATTTTTAGGGTCGTATGTTCCTACTATTATTGTATCTGTTAATTTTCCGCCATTGTCAGAACTTACTCCCATCAATAAAACTTGAATCGGTTCTAGGTTTTTCAGTGTTTCTCCATCATGTCCTACCAATGCTGAAAGTAACCCTTGAAGTCCTCCTCCATTTTTTTGTGTTTTATATGTTATACCTATTACTAATACAAGAATTACTATTAACAATCCAATTAAAACTCTTTTTAGTACTTTTGATTTTTTCTTTTTATTTTTTTTCTCTTTTTTCTTTTCTCTTTTGTTTTCGTCTTTTTGAGCCATTTCATCCTCCTAATTTCAGTATTACTATTTTAATATAACAGAGTTTCAATGTTTTTTCAACATTTATTGGAAAATTTTAATAATTTTCACAATTTGTTCACATATAGCATATATTTTTTTGCCATTTAATTTTCAGCTATGAAACAGTCTCTCAAATTGCATAACAAGTGCAATATCTTAATTAACAGAAAAAACGTAAATCAGAAAACTATTTTCCAATTTACGTTTTTTAGCATTTTACTAAACTCGAGTCACTTTTATATTAGAATATTAATTTTAATAAAATATTATTTTCATAAAAGAATTTTGTTATATATGAACTTGAAATTATATCTGATATGTTTGATTTTCCTGTTATAAATATTACGAAAAATACTATTGCTAATATTGCATATATTATTAGTAATGCTTTTATTACTCCATATAGTACTCCTCCAACCTCATTACATTGTTTTATTATTGGTAATGAAGTTATAATATCAGATATAAATGTTAATAGTTGTAACACTGCCCTTACTATTATAAATATTATAAGAAATACTACTACATTTATTACCTTTACTGCCAACGTATTTGCTGTTTCATATACAATTTCATTTTGTGTTTTTGTTACTGCATCATCAACATATTTTTGTAAATAATCTATAAGTCCTACATATTTTACTTCTTGACCATCTTTTGTTTCTGCTGAGAAATTCTCGATTATTACATTTTCTATTTTCTTATCCAATCCTGTATTTTTTATTACCAAATTCGAAATTGGCTTATATAGTATTATTGATAATACTATTGCTGTTAATACAGCTATTAATCCAACTGCCAATCTTACAAGTCCTTTTTTATAACATATAAAAATGTTTAGTGCAAATATTGCAATTACTATTACATCTAAAATTATTCCCATAATTCTTCATCCTTCCAATTTAAAAATTTATTATTTGAATTCTATCTTTATACACAATTCCAACTACTGCATCTGTCATTACTATATTATTTATTTCTGTGTCTGATATGTATTTTTTCAATAAAATTCCATTTTTATCAATCAAATGTAATTCAGTTCCAAAATTTATTGCCATCTTATTATCAGATGTTTTTATTGATTTTGCTATACTTCCAGTTACATATTCTCTTTCTTTCTTAGTATTTGGATCTATAATTCTTATATTCGTGTTTGCTGTATATTCTCCTGTTGAAATTTCATCAACTAATGCTACTCTATTGCTTAATTCAATTGTCATAAAAGACTCTTTTTTATCATCAAATTTTATTAATTCCGTACTTGTTTTTTCTTCATAAGACTCTATCCCATCACTATACATACATATTAATTTATTTTGTTCTTGGTATTCTACATTTAATATCATCTTATCTGTTGGCGCTTCATATTTATTGATTATTGCCTGTGAAGGGTTTGTTTTTGCTAATTCAATTGATACTATTTGTATACTTGATTTTATTAAAATTCCTGATAAATCTATCTCTGCAATAGCAAGATATTTACTGTCTTGCGATATACTTACATCTGCCACTCTTGATGTTACCAAATTGGTTTTAAAAACTTCATTTCCTGTTTTGTCAAAAACATCTACTACTGACTTATAACTTGTATTTGATATAACTATTGAAACATATCCACTTTTGCTTACATTTATTTGACTGATATTTCCTTCAACTTCACTTTCATATAATTTTTCTTTTCCACATATTAAATAAAATTTATTTCCATCTTTTTCACATATCGCCATATATCTTCCTGCACTTGTAAAAATCGCTTCATTGATATCTAACTCAATTTTTCCAGACTCTGTCCCAACTTTATTATAAAACTCAAGTTTTTTCTTTCGAAATACACATATATATTTTTCATATGCATAAACTTGTGTGTTATCATCCACATCTAAGTCAATGCCTTTTGTATCTTTCTCTTGAATTTCTTTTTTCCACACGTTTTCGTCACACCATTTTCGAAAGTCGAGATTATAGTAATACACAATTGTACACACTATTGCAGATATAAAAATAAGCAAAACTACGATTAGTATTATTACTTTTATAACATTAACCTTTTTTCGATTCTGTAGCTCTTCAGCCCAAAAATCTTTCATATTTTTCTCCTTGTCTTTTGATATTTGCCTATATTATACCATAACACTTTTTTTTTGCAATACTTTTGTGCACGGATTATTCCGCTTTTTTTCCGTGCAATGCACATTTTATCTCGCTTTTTTTCCGTGCATTTTTTCCAAAAAGTATTACTATTATTTGAATTGTTCCTAAATATCCGAATAATGGATATAATAAATTTACTAAATTTGAAAATCCAAATCTCGAAATTATCAAACTAGTTATGCACATAAATAGCACTAATTGTGGATAACCTCTTTGATTTTTGCACATATTTTGCAAAAATCCTATTCCTAAAGAAATTGCAGTAGTAAAAATCGATGCCAATATTATAAATGCATATAAAATTTTATATTTGCTAAAAAACTTACCTATTACATATACAACTGGCATTTCCAAAATAGATATGTCTATATCTACTTTAGCAATTAGCATAAATATAAAAATTGACATTATAGACATTAAAATCCCACACAAAATAGCTATATATTTTATATTTTTT
>ERZ837380.3714-NODE-3714-length-13807-cov-11.233348_pt1 | contig 13807 bp, 11 predicted proteins | sample MGYA00519685_ERZ837380 | MGnify/ENA primary metagenome ERZ837380 (study PRJEB31850, sample SAMEA3708817) | human gut metagenome | biome: human gut; feature: human-associated habitat; material: faeces | place: China | collected 2014 ...
TGAAACGCCGCGAAGATGGAGCAGTCAGGGAGGTGATGAAAGAACTGCTTCGGAGCGATCTACGATTTCATAAAACGGATTGTGGCAGATTCGGCGCGATGACTGCATGGGGGCTTAAAGATACTTCCTCACGGCCCGCCAAAGACTTGGGGGGAACCCTGCGGCGCACGAGTAAAACGACGCCGCGGAGTTATGACAACCGCGCCAGCGGAGACCTGTTATGTTCCCATCGTCAGGGTTGCGTGGCAAATGTGACGAGAATTGAGTCATATTGAAATAGGAAGCGACTGCTCTTTTGGGTGGCCGCTTTCTATTCAAAATCAGATACCATGCGCTGGCAGTTTCGGCTGCCAGCGTATTCATGTGATTTTGAAAGCACGATGATAACCTTGACAGATTGGAGGGAATATAGTCTATGGAAAAGCTCATTACACGAAAAGAAGCTGCTGAAATCTTAGGAATCAGCATAGCAACGCTGGATGCCGCCCGTAACAACGGCTTGATCTCTTATGTGCAGTATGTTCAGAATGGCTGTGTGTATTTTACTGCGGCAGGTCTCCAGGAGTATATCGCAAAATGCACGCACAGAGCAAAACCAGTTGAGAGAAGCGCAACTTACCGTAAACCTCGAAGCGGAAGATCGTGAGCCGGTCCGTATCCTTGATGGAATCAGAGAGGTCTGATAAAACAAAGGTACAGCGCTGGAGATTATTCTTAGGAGGTGGAGGAATTGGCAAATAGAAAAATAATACTTCCTCAATATGGCACAGTCATGAAAAGAGGTGTCCTATATTATAGGACCAGAATCAAAGACGCGAATGGTAAGCTCGTAGCTATCTACGCAAAAACACCTGAAGAACTATACAACAAAGAAACGCTTGCGTTGGAACAGATTGAGAATGCCACTTTTCATCGGAAAACGCCCACAGTTGCAGAGTATTGTGAAAAGTGGCTGCTGATGCAGTCGGTTCATGTACGAGCCACTACCTTGACGGATTACACCTCAAAGGTCAGGCGGCATATTATAGCGGAATTGGGAGATAAACGGATGGGAGAGGTTAGTCTGGATGATATTCAACTTGCCCTTGTTCCGGTTTCCAAGAAATCTGCATCGGTTTATAAATCTGTGGTGATCCTTTACAAGTCTATCTTTCGCGCAGCGATGGAAAGCAGGATCATTGACCATAACCCAACGATTTATCTGACAACAAAAGGTGGCGGTGTTCCTCAAGAGGAGCGTCAGGCTTTGACAGATGAACAGGTGGAGCGACTTTTGGATGCTATCCGAGATTTGCCGCCTTATGTCTTTGTAATGATCGGTTTGTATGCGGGTCTGCGCCGGGAAGAAATTCTTGCTCTGCAATGGGATTCAGTATATCTGGATACGGATACTCCATATCTGACGGTAAGGCGGGCATGGCATACAGAACACAACAGACCGGTGATTTCGGATGAATTGAAAACCAAGGCTGCGGAGAGAAATATCCCCCTTCCTGTTTGCTTGGCTGAGTGTTTGAAAGCAGCAAAGGAAACTTCGACTTCGGAGTACGTGGTTTCAAACCGGGATGGCGAACCGCTGTCCTACACGCAGTTTAAGCGACTTTGGCAGTATATTGTTACGAGGACGGTCAAGGAGCGGAGCTATTATCGGTATGAAGATGGAAAAAGAGTAAAGCATACTGTCACACCTGTCTTGGGAGAAAAGGCTGCTCATAACGGAAAAGTGGTTTACAGTCTGGACTTTGAAGTAACACCCCATCAGCTGCGGCATACTTACATTACCAATCTCATTCATGCATCGGTAGATCCCAAAACGGTTCAATACCTGGCAGGCCATGAAAGCAGCAAGATTACCATGGACATTTATGCAAAGGTTAAGTACAACAGACCAGATGAGCTGGTCAGATCAATGAACTGTGCGTTTGCAAGCTGGGATGCAGCACAGTAATAACAAATAGGAAATGAAGAAGGAGCGAGGCAAGGATGTCTCGCTCTTTGTTTTACCTCAGCCGTATCTTTGATTAAATCGGGGCTTTCTGATAAAAAGAGAGTGTAGATACGGAGACTACACATTATCAAGAAAGGACGATCAAAGATGGCAAAAAAGAAAACACAGATCCCGAAGTACGGGACCATTACATTGAAAGGAATCCAGTATTACAGAACCAGGATTACGGATGCAGATGGCAAAGAGTTGAGTTTGTATGCCGCAACTTGTGAAGAATTGTATGAGAAGCAGTTAGAGGCCCGGAAGCAGGTGGAAGAAATTATCTTTCACCGGCAGCACCCGACAGTAGCCGAGTATGGCGAGAAGTGGCTGCTGATGCAGTCGGCAAAGGTGTCTGCGTCTACACTCAGAGGTTATACGAGGGATATGACAAACTATATCATCAAACCTCTGGGAGAGATGTATATGGAAGAAGTGACTGCTGACGATATTCGGCTGGCGCTTGTTCCATTGTCAAAGAAATCGGAAGGCTTATACAATAAGGTCAATATGCTACTCAAGTGCATTTTTTATGCGGCAGAGAGAAACCAAATTCTTGAACACAATCCCTGTGCGGGAATATCCGGTAAAGGCGGAAAACCGACAAAAAAGAAGGAGGCATTGACAGATCAGCAGGTAGCCGTGCTTCTGGATACAGTCAAGGGACTTCCTCCATATTTGTTTATTATGCTCGGTTTGTATTCCGGTCTGCGTCGGGAAGAAATTCTTGCACTGCAATGGGATTGTGTATTTCTGGACGAGGATACACCTTATCTATCGGTGAGGCGGGCATGGCGTACAGAGCATAACAGACCCGTGATTTCTACGGTGCTAAAGACTCCGGCGGCAAAAAGGGATATTCCGATACCGAAGTGTTTGGTGGATTGTCTGAGAGAAACGAAAGAAAATTCCATATCAGATTATGTGATTGCTGACAGCAAAGGGGAGCCGCTGGCTGCTTCGCAGTTTCAAAGAGTGTGGCAGTATGTCGTTGTCCGCTCCACTAAGCCCCGGAACTATTATAAGTATGTGAATGGGCAGAGCATCAAATACACGGTTACCCCAACGCTGGGCATGACCCAGAAAAATCAACCCAAAATCAGATATACGCTGGACTTTGATGTAACCCCGCATCAGCTGCGGCACACTTACATTACCAATCTTCTCTATGCTGGTGTTGATCCAAAGACCGTCCAATACCTTGCCGGACACGAAAACAGCAAAACAACTATGGACATCTATGCAAAAGTGAAGTACAATAAACCAGAAAAGCTGTTTGGGGTAGTAAATGGTGCGTTTCATCAGGCTATTGCTGAATGAAAAAAGGCCGTTTTTTATGGTCCGCACACCGGATAACTGAGAGGCAGAAAGCCGGAAAAGCCCGGAGTATCAAGGGAAAACAGCTCAAAAACTCGCGCAATACGGTTTAAAGGCAGCTCGTCGTGCTCCACAGTTCAGCAAGAGATAATTACGAGATTTTATCTCATACAATCAAGAACTCAAAGACTCAGAAGGTTATACCTTCTGGGTCTTTTTTTAATCAATACGCTAGATTAGCTTATGATCTTGCCAAAGTATAGAGGAGAATAAATATGAAGTTAATATTTGGAACGGGGAACCAGGCAAAACTGAACGTGATGAAAATTCGATTAAAGCCACTTGGAATTAATCTTATTGGACTAGAAGATCTGAAAAAGGAAGGATACACGGTTCCAAGCGTGCCAGAAACTGGAAATACGCCGCTAGAAAATGCGAGACAGAAAGCAATGGCGTATTATCAGGTATTTAAAATGCCAGTGTTTTCCTGCGATTCTGGCCTGTATTTTGATGAGGTTCCAGATGAAATTCAGCCTGGAGTTCATGTTCGCAATGTAAATGGACGCTGTCTGTCAGATGATGAAATGATTGCATATTATACAGGATTGGCAAAACAGTACGGGAATCTTACCGCATATTACCAAAATGCAATCTGTCTTGTACTGGATGAAACACAGATTTTTGAAACTATGGATCCTTCAATTGCAAGCGAACCATTTCTTCTGACAGATACACCTCATAGTAAAATCAGGAAAGCAGGATTTCCACTGGACTGTATTTCATTAGATCTGAAAACAGGAAAATATTATTATGACATGCCAAAAGAGGAGTTAGAGCAGCTGGCAGTTGAGGATGGGGTGCTTGCGTTTTTTGAGGGAGTTATAAGCCATGGTGACAGGAACGTTGGCTTTTAAAGTGTCCCTGCTGGTTTAATATGATGTGTCCCCCAAAAATCATAATATTTAATTATGTAAGACGCAGTGCCAGGTACTCTTACAATTTGGTCCTGGTCAAAAGCGTTCGCAGAACGCGCAGCCACAGAATGAAATTCTGTGTTCAAAGGGGCCTGTGTGTATTAACACAGGCATTGCTTGCCGGTATTATCCCTGAATCGGAATAATTTTGGAACAACCACCGTTCTCACTATTCCGCATGATGGAGGCGGCGGGTGCCACGGAGGAACTGAAAGCCCGCAACCCCATGCGCTGGGCGGGGCTGATGAACACGCTGAAAGCGCAGGTGGAGGAAGTGTTGTTGCAGGAATTAGTTTATATCTGATTTTGGGCATAGATGAAGCCGGGATTTTGCAAGCCAGCAAGCAATCCCGGCTTTATCTTATATATTTTCCAGTTTTTTTGACCGCCGGTATTCCAATGGCGATAGGCCGAATTGTTTTTTGAAAACTGATGCAAATTTGCTTTGATTCATATAGCCGACCAACTCTGCTATTTCTGCAACGGACAATCTTGTAGAAGTCAGTAAATCTGCAGCTTTTTTCATTCGGACTTCCCGTAGATAGATGGAAATATTTTGACCAAAAACGCCACGAAAATAGTTTTTTAAGCTGGTTTCGCTGACAGAAAACTGAGCTGCCAATTCCCATACAGGATGATGTTGCCGTAAATCGGAAGTGATAATTTTTTCAACACGTTTTGCTATATCTACCTGTGTTTCAGTAAAAAATGTGCAGGCTTGCGATGGGGGGATATTGTTAAGATTTTGTAGTAATGAAAATAGAGCCAGAACATAGATCTTCATTTGAGAAATCGAAAACGGAGGCGCAATATCAAAAAGTTCCCAGAGCTTAATCAATATTTCTTCAACTTCAGGAGTAACTGCTGAGATATAAGTGTTATCGTTTGGGCAAAAAAGTTCAATGATTTTAGGGATGTCTATGCCAAACTCTTTTTGCATCCATGTACTCTCTGTTGCCAGTGTATTAGTATCAACAAAAAGCTCCATTCCCTCATAGATACGGCGAGGATAGACATATTGCTTTTGGGCAAAACACTCCGTGAGAGAAATATCTCCATCTTTCACATATACAAAGTTTCCGTTATTCAAGATAATCTCGCAACGACCAGTCACGCAATAGTTTAGGAGCAAAGGCCCTTTTTTAATGAAACTATCTTCACACAAATTTGGAGCTGCCCATGTCGGAGAATTTATAAAAATATACGCAATAGTAAGTCCGGGGAAAAGTTGAAAAAACGTCATAGACCCTTTTCCTTCCTTAGTTTTCATAAGTAGTTCTGCGTTGAACTCGCTACGTTTTATTGAAACGCCGGGAATTTCAATACATTTTCTAATAATATCATCAATCTTCATTTTTAACTCCTGTCGATTTGTCTGGCTCATTGCCCTTGATTTTAATCATATTATAGAATTGTAAGCGAAGTCAGTCAATAAAAAAACTCGTTGCTGTTTGGAGCCAAAAAGATGATTGGTTGTAGAGAGCTACTGCTAACTATGGTATCTTATAGAGAGGTTAGAAAACGCTAACCAGCAAATGAATGGAGGTATTCGTTATGAGTAACAAGTTACAAGCAAAAGACCTGATTAACCTCGGCCTTTTCACCGTTCTCTACTTTGTGATTGGCTGCTGTGTCGCCATTCCCGTCGGCTTTGTACCTATCTTTTTGCCGATCCTCGGAGCATTGTGGTCTTTGATTACCGGCATCCCGTTCATGCTGTTCTTGACCAGAGTTAAAAAATTCGGCATGGTTACAATTATGGGAATTTTAAGCGGCCTGCTGATGGGGCTGACTGGTATGGGATTTTGGGGCGTACCGATGGGCGTGATTTTTGGGCTGCTGGGAGATCTGATCTTGAAATCCGGCGGTTATAAAAGCGCCAAGAAGAGCCTGATCGGGTATGCGGTGTTCAGCCTTTGGATGGTTGGTACATATATCCCCATGTATTTCATGGTTGAGGATTCCTGGGCCAGTTTTGCGGCCAGCTTTGGTGAGGAATACGCTGACAGGGTAATGGCTGTTATGCCTATGTGGAGCATTATTCTGGTAATCGCCGGAATCTTCATTTTTGCGATCCTGGGCGGACTTTTAGGTAAGGCGCTTCTGAAAAAGCATTTTGCTAAAGCGGGCATTGTGTGATGAACGGGCTATCATTTTCAGCAACAACCGAAAAAAGAAAAGGAATCCTGCTTGATCCCCGGACAAAGCTCATTCTGCTGCTGACGATTACAACACTGATGTTCAGTACCAGTAACGAAGGAATTATGAACATCGTCAAGCCGTGTCTAAGCCTTGTCCCCTTTGCTCTGATTTTGTCGGAACGCCGTTTCAAAACAGCAGGAAAATATCTGGTGCTATATGCGGTTTGCTTTATACTGGAACGGATTGCCCTTACGAGTTTGAGCGGATTACTCTCGTTCATCGTGCTGGCAGTGACATCTATCATGACGCGGTTTGCGCCCGGCATTATGACAGGTGCCTATCTGATCTCATCCACTTCGATCAGTGAGTTTATCGGCGCAATGGAGCGTATGCACATCACGGAAAAAATCGTGATTCCAATGTCTGTCATTTTTCGCTTTTTCCCAACCATCAGCGAAGAATATCAGGCCATCCGGGATGCAATGAAAATGCGGGGCATACGATTCGGCGGGAAAAATCCTTTCCTGATGTTGGAATATCGCCTTGTTCCTTTGATGGTGTCCGTTGTGAAGATTGGTGATGAACTTTCTGCTGCTGCGTTGACACGGGGGCTTGGAGCCCCCGTTAAACGTACAAACGTGTGCCAGATCGGTTTCCATGTTCAAGATTTGATTGCGATTCTGTTTTGCGTTATCTGTTTTGCCTTGTTTTTGTTTCAGCAGCAGATTTCTTTTTGACGGGAGGGGGTGAACCTATGATACGGATTGACCATGTGACTTTCTCTTATGGAGAAGAAAACGAGAACGCTGGTGGAGTCCATGATATAAATCTGACCGTAGAGGACGGTCAATGCGTCGTACTTTGCGGCGAAAGCGGCAGTGGAAAAACGACAATTACCAGGCTGATCAACGGTCTGATTCCCCATTACTATGAAGGAAAAATGAATGGAGAAGTGTGGGTAAATGGGGCAAAGGTTTCGGAACAGCCCCTTTATGATACCGCGAAAACGGTTGGCAGCGTGTTTCAAAACCCCCGCTCACAATTTTTCAATGTGGACACAACCAGCGAAATCACATTCGGGTGTGAAAATCTCGGCCAGCCGGAGCAAAGTATTCGGGAACGATTAGATAAGATCATCCGGGATTTCCGCCTGGAGAAATTGATGGGACGCAATATCTTTCATCTCTCCGGCGGGGAAAAGCAAAAAATTGCCTGTGCCGGGGTATCCATCATGGAGCCGGATGTGCTGGTTATGGATGAGCCGTCATCCAACCTGGATGCTTCCTCTATCCTGGATCTGAGAGCAATACTTGCGTTTTGGAAGTCGCAGGGGAAAACAATTATAGTGTCAGAGCATCGGCTCTACTATCTGCGCGGTCTTGCGGATCGTTTTATCTATATTACCGGCGGAAAGGTGGAAAAAGATTACTCCGCAGCGGAGTTTGAGAGCCTGACGGAGCAACAGAGAGCCAAGTTGGGGCTGCGTACCTTTATTCTTGAAGATTTGTTGCCGCCGAAAGCATTGCCCCAGGTCGGTCAGCAAATGGAACTTCGCAATTTCTGCTTTGCCTACAAAAACGAACCGGAAACGTTGCACATCCGGGAAAGTAAAATCCCCGCAAATCGTATTGTCGGGATCATCGGGAATAATGGAGCTGGAAAGTCCACCTTCTCCCGGTGTTTCTGCGGCCTTGAAAAGCGCTGCGGTGAGGTGATCTGGAACGGCAGAACTTATCGGCCTAAAGACAGACTAAATACCTGCTACATGGTGATGCAGGAAGTCAATCACCAGCTTTTCACGGAAACTGTGCTGGATGAGGTCCTGATCAGTATGGAGGAGGAAAATCAGGAGTGGGCTGAGGAAATCCTTGCCAAGTTAGATTTAATCGGCTTCAAAGACAGACACCCTATGTCCCTTTCCGGCGGCCAAAAGCAGCGGGTAGCAATTGCCTCGGCAATCGCATCCAAGCGTTCTATCTTATTTTTTGACGAACCGACCAGCGGTCTTGATTACAAACACATGAAAGAGGTTGCCAATGTCTTGAAACAAGTCAGGGATGCAGGCATTACCTTGTATGTCATTACCCATGATCTTGAGCTGCTTTTAGATTGTTGTACGGATATTGTCCATTTTGAGGACGGTTCCATCATCGACAAATTTCAAATGGATGAGGCCGGTCTTGAAAAAATCCGAAACTATTTTATAAAGGGGGTGTCTACAAAATGAAGGAGGAAAAGAAAGAGTCGCCCATAGGCGTCTTATGGGGATGGGGCAAGCCCTATCATGGAAAATTCATCGGCAGTGTTATCCTTGCGGTATTAGGCGTGGCCTGCCAGATGGTGCCCTATTTCTGCGTGGCGCATATTGTCACACTGATGCTGTCGGGAGAGCAGGATTTTTCCAGTTATATGACGGCCTGTATCGTTGCATTGTGCGGTTATTTGGGAAAGGTTGTTTTCGCCAATCTTTCAACAGTCATTTCCCACACGGCGACCTATTACACGCTGCGCGATCTGCGAGAGAATATCACCGCAAAGCTGGCCCGCGTCCCGATGGGGACGATTTTAGATACTCCGTCCGGCCAGTACAAAACGACGATTGTTGACCGGGTTGAAGGCATGGAATCGACCTTCGCACACCTGCTCCCGGAAATGACCGCAAATGTGCTGGTGCCTTTGGTGATTGTCGTATATCTGTTCGTTATGGACTGGCGCATGGCGCTCCTGTCCCTTGTTACGCTGGTGGTGGGCCTTGCTGTCATGTCCGCCGGTATGAAGAATTATCCCGTCAAATGGGAGGGCGCGGTTAAAGCGGGAAAGCAGATGGCAAACGCCATTGTAGAATACATCGGCGGGATTGAGGTGGTAAAAGCGTTCAGCCAGTCCGCCGGTTCCTACAAAAAATATTCTGACGCGGTGAATTATAACGCCAACTATTATGTGGACTGGATGCGTGAAAACCAGAAAACCATGAGCGCCTACAACGCCATCCTGCCCTCAGTGCTAATCTGCGTGCTGCCCTGCGGCTTCGCGTTCTGGCTCTCCGGCAGTCTGGAGCTTTCCACCTTCCTGTCCATTGTGATTTTCTCGCTGGGGCTGATCGGGCCGATTATTGCGGCCTTTACCTTTACGGACGATTTGGCCGTACTTGGGACAAATGTGGAAGAAATCAGCCAGCTTTTGAACGCCGAAGAACTGAACCATAAAGAAACGCCGGTCAAGCTGGAAGATACCGGCATTTCTCTTAGGTCTGTGTCGTTTTCCTATGACGGGACAACAGAGGTCTTGCATGATGTGAACCTTGCCATCCGCCCCGGAACCATGACCGCCCTTGTAGGGCCGTCCGGCTCCGGTAAGTCTACGGTGGCGAAGCTGATTGCCGGGTATTGGGATGTTACATCCGGCAGCATTACCCTCGGCGGCCATGAGCTGAAGGATATGCCGCTGTCTGAAATTGCAGACCAGATTTCCTATGTATCTCAGGACAACTACCTGTTTAACCGCAGTATCCGGGAGAATATCCGCATGGGAAGACCCAGTGCCACGGACACAGAGGTGGAGCAGGCAGCCAAACAAAGCGGCTGCGACGCCTTTATCCGCAAGCTGGATAATGGATATGATACGGTTGTCGGCAGCGCCGGTTCCCATCTTTCCGGCGGTGAACGCCAGCGGATTGCCATCGCCCGCGCCATGCTGAAAAATGCGCCGGTTGTCATTTTGGACGAGGCAACTGCCTATATCGACCCAGAGAATGAGGCGCTGGTGCAGAAAGCCATTTCCACTTTAACTGTCGGCAAGACCCTGATTGTGATTGCCCACCGGCTGTCTACCATTGTTGGCGCAGATAACATCGTTGTGGTGAAGGATGGAACCATCCACGCACAGGGTACGCATGAGAAGCTGCTGGAAACCTGCCCCCTCTACCGGGATATGTGGCAGGCGCACATCGGCGCGAAAGACCAGATGTAAGGGGGTGTTGTCAGATGTATGGAACATTGAAAAAAATCTTTGCTTTTGCAGGCAGCAAAAAGGGGCTTCTAAAAAAATCCCTGTTATTCTCATTCCTGTCCGGGCTGTTTTCAGCCATGCAGTTTGCCGCCCTCTTTGTGGTAATTGGTGCACTGGTATCTGACAACCGGGACGGAAAGTTTATCTGGCTTTCGCTGGGGATTATGACCGTTTCCCTCATTGGGCGTATCATCATGACCTATTTCTCCACGATGGAGCAGACAGAAACCGGCTATTGCATGGTGGCGGAAAAGCGTATCCACATCGGAGATCGGCTGCGCTACATCCCGATGGGCTACTTCAACAAGAATAGTATCGGGAATATTACCGCCATTGTCACAACAACTTTGGGTGATGTAGAGAACTCAGCAGCCCGTGTCCTGGTGTCAGTGCTGGGCGGTTTTTTCAACTCGGTTGCCCTCGTCATAGTCCTGTTGGTATTTGACTGGCGGATCGGTCTTGTGGCAGCTGCCGGTGTCCTGATTTACCTTGCGGCGGCGGAACTGGCGCTTCGCAAATCTGCAGCGCTCAGCGGGGTACGCCAGCACACACAGGAGTCCCTTGTGGAGTCTGTGTTGGAGTACATTCAGGGGATGGGGATTGTCAAAGCATTTGGACTGGAACGGGACAGCACGCAGTCTATCGGCAGTGCAATTAAGGCGAGCTGCCGGGATAACCTGAAATTGACAAAGGCCAGTGTTCCCTATGACGCTATCAAACAGGCTGTTGTCCGAGTGTTCAGCGTCCTGTTGCTTTTGGCCTCGGTCTGGTTCTGGCTGGACGGCTCCCTGCCGCTGGCCTACGGTCTGATTTTGGTGATTGCTTCTTTCATGGTGTTCAACGATTTGGAGAACGCCGGGAATATGGCCTCTTTGCTGCAAATGCTGGCGGCCTCGATGGATACGGCAAACTCCATTGATGACACGCCGGTAATGGACGAGAAAGGCGCTGATATTACGCCGAAGTCCAGCGAGATCGTGTTTAACAAGGTGGATTTTTCCTACGCAGACCGTAAGATATTAGATCAGGTCAGCTTTACCATTCCCGAAAAAACGACTACGGCCATTGTCGGCCCTTCCGGGGCAGGAAAGACAACGATGTGCAACCTGATTGCCCGTTTTTGGGATGTGAATGCCGGGAAGATTACCATAGGCGGTACGGATGTACGAGATTTCAAGCTGGACAGCCTGATGAAGAATATCTCGATGGTGTTCCAGAGCGTATACCTCTTTGCAGATACGATTGAGAACAATATCAAGTTTGGCTGCCCGGACGCCACCCATGAGCAGGTGGTTGAGGCGGCGAAGAAGGCTTGCTGCCATGACTTTATTTCTGCCCTGCCGGATGGCTATGACACTGTGATTGGCGAGGGCGGCGGCACTCTGTCTGGCGGCGAGAAACAGCGGATTTCCATCGCCCGCGCCATGCTGAAGGACGCACCTATCATCATTTTGGACGAGGCCACCAGCAGCGTTGACCCGGAGAATGAGGACGAACTGCAGAGGGCGATTGAGGCACTGACCCATGACAAGACCATCATCATGATTGCCCACCGTCTGAAAACCGTTCGGAACGCCGACCAGATTCTCGTGCTGAATGACGCTCAGATTGTCCAGCGCGGCACTCATGCGGAGCTGATCCAGCAAAAGGGCCTGTATGCCGATTTTGTATCGGCCAGACAGGAGTCCATCGGCTGGAAGCTGGCTCAGTAAAGGAGGTTCAGATGAAACTTCATGCGTCCGGGGAGGACTACCTGGAAACCATCCTTGTTCTCCAAAAGAAACTCGGTATGGTGCGCTCCGTAGATGTGGCCCGGCACATGGAGGTGTCAAAGCCCAGCGTGTGCCATGCAGTGGCTACCTTGCGGGACGGCGGCTTTCTTATGATGGACGAAGATCACATTCTCCATCTGACCGATGTGGGCCGCGAGGTAGCCGAAAAAATCTACGAGCGTCACTGCTTCTTTACCGTAAGACGCAGTGCCAGGTACTCTTACAATTTTCAGCCATCGAGTGACCGTTGTAAGAGTGATTGGCAGCAAGCTTTTGCTGTATCATTTTGGAATAAAAGCTGTTATCATACCGAAATACCACGGGGACACTAATTGAGCCAGTGTACCCAATAAAAGAGCCAGTGTTCCTGTCCCTCTGATGGTTCGTTGATTCAGCACCGCTGCAGAGAAACTATGTTACAGCAGTGGAAATCTGGCTTCTGAAAAGAATGGAACCAATATATATACATTACCCATGGAAGTTGCTTTTGAAATCCGGAACAGAGGGAGTTGCAACTTCTAATTATGGCAGAAACCTGATGAGGAAAATGATGTTGGTTTATGATGGTAACCAGCATCGTTATGCACAAATTGCCGGGCATGGATTTCATATTTTGGCAGAGGCAATGGAAAAAGATCTGCCATATGAAATCAAATGTCCTTCCTTGTTGATATGTGGCAGAAAGGATCATGCTGGCTCATGCATAAGGTATAATAGAGCATGGCATCAAAAAACGAAAATTCCTTTAAAATGGATTGAAGGAGCCGGCCATAATTCTAATACAGATAAACCGGAGATGATAAATAGTTTGATAGAAGAATTCCTTTCAAACATATAAAGACTATTGAAAACAATTGGTCAACCGTTATAAAAGGACAATAAACAAATCGGAATCAGTAGGAGGATCATTATGAGATTTTATAACATATTTTTCAGCCCCACAGGGGGTACAGAGAAAGTAGCAGATATTGTTGCGAAAGGGACGAAGCTGGATGCTGAAGAAATCGACCTAATTAAAGAACCAGATAAACTCATGAAGGTGAAATTTGAAAAAAAGGACCTATGTTTGGTTGCTGTACCGTCTTACGGTGGACGCATTCCATCAGTTGTAACGGATATGTTCCGCAAAGTAAAGGCAGATGGTACGAAAGCAATTCTTGTGGCAGTATTTGGAAACCGTATGATTGATGATACTCTATTGGAACTACAGGATGTTCTGGAGGCATCAGGATTTGTATGTATCGCAGGAATGGAGGCTGTCGCAGAGCATTCCCTGATGCACCAATTTGGAACCGGACGCCCGGATCAGCAGGATGAAAAGGAATTGCTGGAATTTGCCGCAAAGATTATGCAAAACAGCGAAGCACAAAGGACACCTGCATTTCCGGGAAACAGACCATATCGAGAATATGGTGGTGTTCCGCTCAAACCTGTTGCAAATGGAAAATGCAATTCCTGCGGTCTGTGCGCAAAAGAATGCCCGGCAGGTGCCATTCCGTTGGACAATCCGAAGATGACCGATAAGGATAAGTGCATTTCTTGTATGCACTGTGTAGCAGTCTGTCCGAAGAAAGCAAGAAATTACAGTAAGCTTGTCAGTTTTATCG
>ERZ837380.3718-NODE-3718-length-13801-cov-2.685581_pt1 | contig 13801 bp, 11 predicted proteins | sample MGYA00519685_ERZ837380 | MGnify/ENA primary metagenome ERZ837380 (study PRJEB31850, sample SAMEA3708817) | human gut metagenome | biome: human gut; feature: human-associated habitat; material: faeces | place: China | collected 2014 ...
CAATAAGGGAAACTACTGCTGAATACCGAAGGATCCACTATGCCCGTTATTGATGCCCATTCCCACATTTATCCCGACAAGATCGCCTGCAAGGCCTCCTCGGCGGTGGGCGATTTCTACGGCGTGGACATGAACGCCAAGAACGCTTCCGCCGCCTCGATGCTCGCGGCCTGCGAGGGCTCGCCCATCACTCACCACCTCGTGCATTCCGTGGCCACAACGCCGGGCCAGGTGCCCATTATCAACGACTTCATCGCCGAGCAGTGCCGCGCCCACGACAACTTTGTCGGCTTCGCTACCATGCATCAAGATTTCGAAGACGTGGAAGGCGAAATTGATCGAGCGATTCAGCTGGGACTGAAGGGCGTGAAGATTCACCCCGACACCCAAAAGGTGAACATGGACGACCCGCGGCTCATGCGCCTGTACGAGATTATCGAAGGCCGGCTGCCCATCGTCATTCATACGGGCGACTACCGCTACGATTACTCGCATCCGCGCCGCCTGAAGCGCATCCTACACACGTTCCCGAAGCTGGTAGTAGATGCGGCCCACTTCGGCGGCTGGTCGGTGTTCGATTATGCCCTGGAGTATTTGGAAGACGAGAACTGCTACGTAGACACCTCAAGCGCCCTGGAATTCTTGGGCCCCCGCCGCACCGTGGAGCTCGCCCGCGCCTACGGCATCGAGCGCGTGATGTTCGGCAGCGACTTCCCCATGTGGAGTCCCGTCAACGAATACAACATGCTCGCCGCCATGCCCTTCACAGAAGACGAGTTCGAAGCCATCACCTGGCACAACGCCCAACGCTTCATTGGCCAAAAAATCAAGTAGCTGCTGTTCAGCTTAGAACAGCGCACGAGCCCCGACGCGCGCTATGGGGGAGGGAGTTGCGCGTCGGGGTTCGAGTTATCGCAATGGAGTATGCATCGCTTAGGCTTGCTCGGCTAGATATTTACCAGTCAGATAGCCGTAAGTGAGCGCAGCAGCATGGCTGGCGCCGGATAAGGTGAAGGGGTAGTCCTCCACGAAGCGTCCGCCTTGCACGTTGCCAACGGCAAACAGGCCGGGAATGGGCTCCATGTCGTCGTTGAGCACGCGAGCATTGTCGTCGGTTACGAGGCCGCCCATGGTAACGAGCAGTCGCATGCAGCTCACATCTTCCACCGACGTGTGCTTGAGCATATCGTAGGTGATCGCGTAGAAGGGAGGATCGACCACGGGGAACATCTTCTCTGCTGCCTTGCCGAAATCCTCATCGACTCCTTTTTCGCACAGCTCGTTGTAGCGCGCGACCGCTGCGGTTAAATTCTGGGTGGCATCTGCGCTGAGTTCCAGCTGAGAGGCGAGCTCTTCGAGTGAATCGGCTTGAGCTGAAAAACCCTCGCCGTCGCCATAGCTGCGGATATTTTCCATGACCATCTCGAGCATCGGGTACTGCTCGGGCCAGTGGCTGTCTATGATTTGGAAAACCTTGCTGCCTGGTTGGTTCTGCATGACCTTAGCGATATTGGTCATGCTGAGGTCCTCGTTGGTGAAGCGCTCGCCGTGCTCGTTGACCTGCAGGAAGAACTCCTGGCCGAACTGGAGAATATGAGCCATTACCGCATGGGGTCCCACGTCCAGGTGGCCGCCGACGTTCATGCCCATCTGCTGGCCGTCGCCGGTATCGGCGGGGTTGCCGTCGTGATCCGTCACCTCGTATGAGAACAGGAATTTGTCCTGGTTCTTCAGAATCCACGGAGCATATTGCCCCAGCATTTTCTCGTTGTGGGAATAGCCGCCCGTGGCGAGCACCACGCCCTTGGAGACACGATAGCGCGTGTAGCCCTCGCCCTCATCATTGCGGCAGATCACGGCGGTTATCTGGCCGTCAGCAGCCTCGAGCTTCACGGCTGGCGAATAGAATTGTACCTGCGCGTTGCCGGTGGCCACGGCTGTATCGACATTGGCCTGCAGAATGGGCGTATGGGTCTCGTCTCCTCCGCTGATGCAGCAGCATCCGGCAAAGAGGCGCTCGTGGTCGATGCCGAAGCGATAGATGCCGCTCGTGAGCGTATCGGCGCAGACGAACAACTGACTAGGATCTTCGGGAAGCTCGTCTTCCATGCCGAGCCACAGGAGTCCGTCGTATGCGGAGGTGTACCACTCGAAAGCCTCTCCGCAGTTCTTCAGCCACTTCGTGGTTATGCGATAGTCTGCGCGATGCGACATTTGCGTCATGAGCTCGTTGGCCACCTCGGTGGGGCTGATGTCCTCGATTCCGATGGAGCGCGTCTTCTCGGTGCCGAAGGCGGCGAACATGTTCGAGCGAGCACTGGGCTTGCTGCCCTTCTCGACGCCGACTACCTTGAGTCCTCCTTCAGCGGCAGAACGCAGGGCTCCTACCCCCGCCACGCCCAGGCCAACCACGCACACGTCGCAATCAACCGTCTCGATAATCTTGTCCTCGGGGATGTCGGTTTCCACCAGGGTGCCAGTGTCAGCGAGGGCGGTCTGGTCGTCGCCAGCTGCCTCGGTTGGCTGCTTCGGGGCGCAGCCGGCGAGGCCTGCGCCGGCTGCTGAAGCGCCTGCCAGGCCGAGTGCTGCTAAAAAGCTTCGACGGCTGATTGCTCCCTTCTTCCCAAACTCCTTCATCGTCACGGTATCCTCCTTTTGTCGTATATCAGGACGGCACCTATATCACCGCATTCGGAAGTCGCGCAAAACAGGAGAAACGTATGAAATACAAGAAAAAGCACCCTATACGAAAAGTACGACAATCATCTGACCAGGTGGTTTATTCCTTCGAGGTCGTTTCAACGAGTGAGATAAGCTCTTGGCGCGAATGGACGCCGCATTTGGTGTAGATGTGCTGCAGGTGAGATTTCACCGTGCTCTCGCTGATTACGAGCTTCTCTGCAATGTAGGGGGCGCTTCGTCCGACGATATAGAGATTGAATACATCGCGTTCGCGAGTAGTCAGGCCCCTGCTGTCGCTGAATGATTCAAGGAGACGACCCGAGAGTGAGGTGAGCTTCGCGCCGCCGCTTGCGGACAACAGCAGCGACATGGTTCGATCCTCCAGAATCCAAATGGATGCCACGACGAGCAGAAGGGCCATGAAGAGCATGGCGACCCTGCTTGCGATGTGGGGTCCGAAAAAAGCGGAAGCCAGCAGGGGGAGGGACCCTAAAGTCCCCACACACCAAGCAGTGGCTAAGATTCTCACACGAGTACCAGGATACAGTCGCCCCAGGAGCAATCCCATGTAGAGGGCGCCGCATTCCAAAAGAGAGTATGCGATGCCGGCCAACACGTAGGCAAGGTAGGTGAGAGTCGATGAGAACAGCACTAAGATAAGAGCGACCAGCGAAAGGGTCGCAACTACTTTCGTCCATACCTGCAGATTGAAGTCTCGCCCGCGGTTAAAGAGCCAGAGCACGAGTGCGAGCGATATGGCGGTAATGATGACGGGGAACATCTCGCCTTCTGCCTGCTGCAGGAAGACCGAGTACTGCAAGGATCCTACCACCAGTCCGATAACAAAAAAGCTGCAGAGGATTTTCGCCAACGAAGATGGCTCGAGGGTAAAAGACCGCTCGGCCTCCGATGAGGAAGGCGCGGGGCGCTGGATGAGGCAAAGTGCCACCGCAGAGGCTGCCACGCTCATGCCGGCGAGGGCTTGGCACCATGACGCAGACAGAAGCGAGGGGAGAATCGCCGCCGCCGATGCGAGCACCTCGACCTCTATCATCAGTTCGACAATGCCGATATCGCGCTGGGCGCAGACTGCCGCCAGCCAGCAGAAGAGAAGAACGGTTCCCCCGGCAGACATGAGGATGAGTCCGAAAATGGAGAGGGGCTCTCCTGTGCCTTGTACGGCCAGGCCCATTAGGCAGCATGAGGCGCTTGCTATGGCGAGGGGAACACTCGCGAGTGCGCGTCCCCCTCGGTTGCCCGCGATGATCAAAGCGCAAGAAACGAGGGAGGCGACGGCTACGTCTACAATGGTCGCCGGCACGCTGCCTTGTCCCAGGGGAAGATACCAGGAAATCTCGCAGGGCGCCTCAAATGACTGGGCCGCCAGAAGGGCGGAGATACCCGCCACAGCTATCAGGAGATTTCTGCCGAGCCACCGCCCATGATTGCGCTGCAACGGTATGCCCCTTCCTGTTGTGGCCCTCGATCATACGGGGACATTATACATGGGGCCGTCGCTCGGTCGAAGGGCGGCCCGAAGACCGCCCGGATACGAAGCTCTCGGGGCCGCCCGCTACTCCTCCTCGGGACGGTCGATGGCCATGCAGATGCGGTCGATGCGCAAGCGGTCCATGGCGAGCACGGTGAATGTCACCTTGGTGCCGCGATCTTCCAGCACCGCCACGTCGCCCTCCTTGGGAATGCGGTCGAACAGCGACAGCAGAAGGCCGCCGGCGGTTTCCACGTCGTTGGCCGCCTCGGGCTCGAAGCCGAGCAGCTCCACCAAATCGTCAATGGCGAGCGTGCCATTGATCTGGTAGGTGCCGTCGGGCAGCTCCTCGATGTCGTCGTCGGTGTCGTGCACGTACTCGTCGTCGATGCGGCCAACGATCTGCTCCATGATGTCGCTCATGGTGACGATGCCCGCCGTGCCGCCGTGCTCATCTACGACAACGCACATCTCGGTGCGACCCTCCTGCATGGCCTGCAAAAGCTTCGCGATGGGCGCGCCCTCGGGCACCGGCGGCAGCTCGCGAATCTTCCAATCGCTCATGGGGGCGTCCTTGGGCTCGTCTACGAGATCCTTCGTGTGCACGAAGCCGACGATGCGGTCCTTCGAGCCGTCGCACACCGGGTAGCGCGTGTACTTGTACTGGCGCACGACGTCCCAGTTCTCTTCCAAGGTGTCTTCCAGATCGAGGCAGATGACGTCGGTGCGCGGGGTCATGATGCCCTCAGCGTCCTTGTCGCCCAAGTCGAAAATGTTGTCGACGAACTCGTTCTGCTCCGGATCGATGAGGCCGCTTTCCGTGGACTCGTCAATAAGCAGCTTGATCTCCTCGCCGGTGTACACCTCGTGCTCATCGGCCGGGTCATGGCCGAACAGGCGCATGACCCCGTTGGTGATGCCGTTGAAGATGACCATGATCGGGTAGGTGATGCGGTAGAACACGCGCAGGGGGCCGGCGGTGTGCAGGGCGTACTTCTCGGTGGCGAAGATGGCGAAGGATTTCGGAATGAGCTCGCCGACCACCACGTGCAGGGTGGTCACGATGAAGAAGCCTACGGCCACGCAGATGGGGTATACCGTCGCCTCGGGGAAGCCCCAGGACAGTAGCGGTGCCTCCAGAACGGCGGACACGGCCGGCTCGCCCAACCAGCCGATGGCCAGGGAGGCCAGCGTGATGCCGAGCTGGCAGGCCGACAGGTAGGCGTTGATGTGCGTGGTCACGTCGCGGGCGGCCTCGGCGCCGCGCCGCTTCTCGGCGACGGCCATGTCGATTTGGCTCTTGCGCACGCGCACCAGCGCGAATTCCGCGATGACGAAGAACGCGTTCATCAGCAGGAAGAACACCACGAGTAACAGGCATATAGCGGTTTGCATACCGATCAATCATCCTTTCAGGGCAAAAACTCTGTTCCGCATTATAGAGGTGCGGGAGATAACATGAGCGAATCCATAGATGATTTTCCCAAACAGTCGCCGAACTGATACCGCAGAAGGCAGCGGCGACGCTCATACTAAGAAAAAACAAGCGAGAGCGGGGCATAAAGCGAATGAGGTGTTGTGTATGAAGCTAACGCGCAAGCAATGGATGATGCTGGCGGTGCTCGTATCGGGCGCCTTCGTGACGGTGCTGAACCAGACGCTGGTGACGCCGGCGCTGCCGTCCATCATGGTGGAGATGAGCGTCGACCAATCGACGGCCCAGTGGCTGACCACCGGGTTCACGCTGGTGAACGCCATCATGATCCCCATTACGGCGTTTCTGCAGGATCGATTCTCCACGCGGAAGCTGTTCGTGTTCTCAATGAGCCTGTTTGCCGTGGGCACGCTGCTGGCGGCCGTGGGCCTCAACTTTCCGGTGCTTCTGGGCGGCCGTCTCGTGCAAGCTGCCGGCGCCGGCATCCTCATGCCGGTGACCATGACCGTGCTTATGCTGGTGTTTCCCGTGGATCGCCGCGGTTCAGCCATGGGCATCTTCGGCCTGGTCATCGCCTTCGCGCCGGCCATCGGCCCCACAGTGGCGGGCTTCGTCATCGACCAAGCCGACTGGCACATCCTGTTCTACCTCATTTTCGCTCTGGCCATCGTCATTATCATCCCGTCGCTGTTCCTTGTCGATGACAAGGCGCCGGCGAACAAGGGCGACTCGGTGCTCGATCCGCTGTCGCTGGCGCTTTCCACCTTGGGCTTCGGGCTCATGCTTTACGGCTTCTCGGCGCTGGGCTCGGCCGGGCTCACGCCGGTGCCGCTGCTTACCTGTGCCCTCGGCATTGTCGGTGTGGTGTGGTTCTTCATTCGCCAGACGCGCCTGCCGCACCCAATGCTGCGCGTCGATGTGCTGAAGAACCGCCGCTTCCTCGTGGGCACTATCATCGGCATGCTCGTGCAGGGCGCGCTGCTGGCCGCCGGCATCCTCATGCCCATTTACGTGCAGTCGCTTCACGGGCTGTCGGCCACGGTGTCGGGCCTCGTGCTCATGCCCGGCGCCATCCTTATGGGCATCATGAACCCGCTCGCCGGCAAATGGTTCGATCGCCACGGCCCGCGCCGCATGGTTATTGTGGGCATGAGTCTGCTGACGCTCACCACCTTCGCATTCGCTATCCTGAACCTCACGTCCAGCATCATTTACATCACCATCGTGTACACGGTTCGCATGTTCTCGATGTCGCTCGTGAACATGCCCATCACCACCTGGGGCATGAACGCCCTGGATAACAAGGTCATGAACCACGGAACCTCGGTGAACAACACGTTGCGCCAGGTGGCGGGTTCGCTCGGCACCGCTATCATCATCGCGGTGTCCACCCAGGTGCAGAATTTCGCGACGCCGGAATTCGGCGCGGCCCAAGGCACCATGTTCGGCATCAACGCCGCCTTCCTCGTGTGCACGCTGTTGTGTCTCATCGGCCTGGTGATGACCATTGTGCTGGTGAAGGACAAGCCCGGCGAGGAAGAGGCCGTGGACGAGGGCGGCACCCGCAAGTCGCTGCTCATGTCCATCATGAAGACCGACGTGTTCTCGCTTTCCAAAGACGCCACCGTAGAGGAGGCCATGCGTCTGTTCGTGGAGAAGAACATCTCCGCGGCTCCCATCGTGGACGAGGCCGGCGAGCCCGTGGGCTTCATTTCCGACGGCGACATTCTGAAGCGCCTAAGCCCGCGCCGCGAGTCGTTCACCGATCCCATCGTGCTCATCAACAGCACGGTGAACGACGACGAGGGCTACGACGAGAAGCTGGCGAAGGTCATGCAGATGCGCGCCAGCGAGATTGGCGCCGCCAGCCCCATCTGCGTGAGTGTGCACGCGAACCTCACTGACGTGTGCCGCGTGCTGTCCGAGAATCACCTGAAGAAGGTGCCGGTGCTGGAGAGCGGCCACATCGTGGGCATCATCAACCGCAGCGACATCACGCAGTACTCCATGGCCGCCTACCTGGCCGATCATCCGGAGCGCGCCGTCTACTGCGGCGAGGGGCCGTCCGGCCAGCACGAGTGCGTGGAAGGGGCCTGCGAGGAGAAGTAGCTAAAGCGCCATTTGCCCCGAACATTCAAGCAGCCCCGGCGAGCGAGGGCAACGGGGCTGCTTGCGTTTGGGAAGCCGTGGGGTCGGCTTCCGTGCGTGTGGGAAGATGTCAGGTGCGCGGGGTGCGATTGCGCGCTTGCTTGCGATTGTTCGGGCAAGCGACGGTGCGCTGGGAGGGGGCATCCGGTATCTTTGCCCCGATAGTAACTCTTTTGCGTGGCAACACAGGCTGCGGACGGTCAAGCGTCTCCGATCTGCTATCCTATCGAAAACGCCAGAGGCGCTAGCGTCTCATTGCCGCTGCGTCCACCTTAGGGCGGTCTTATCGGCAGCCCGTTTTGGAAAGGAAGGCCCATGTTCGGAGACAACCTAGAGCGCATCGTCGCGGCCATCGAGAAGAACTACGAGGCCGATGAGATATTCTTCACGAAGCCCGGGCGCCGCTTCCCCAGCCGCACTGCTATCAAGGGGCTCATCACCGAGCTGCGCCGCGTGCTGTTCCCCGGTTACTTCGGACCGGAGATGCTCTCGCCTTCTACAAGCCCCAGCTACTTTATCGGCCAGACGCTCATCGACATTGAATCGGTGTTGCGCGAGCAGCTCATTTTGGCGCTCACCTACACCTCCGATGATCGTGACGACCTCGTCGGCAGCGGCAACCACTTGTGCGGCGGTTGCACGAGCGACTCCATTTGCGAGCAAACGGCCGATATCTGCACGAAGTTCTTCGACGCCCTGCCCGAAATTCAGCGCACGTTGCTCACGGATGTGCAGGCGCTCTATGACGGCGATCCGGCGGCGGGGTCGAAGGAGGAGGTCATCTTCACGTACCCGGGCTTGTACGCCATTTACGTGTACCGCATTGCGCACGTGCTCTACGACTTGGGCGTGCCTATCATCCCGCGCGTGATGACCGAAATCGCCCACTCTTCTACGGGCATCGATATCGGCGCCGGCGCTCATATCGGCGAGTACTTCTTCATCGATCACGGCACTGGCGTCGTCATCGGCGAGACCACTACCATCGGTGACCATGTGAAGCTGTACCAGGGCGTCACGCTGGGCGCGCTTTCCACCCGCGGTGGTCAGCGTCTGGCTGGCGTGAAGCGCCATCCCACTATTGAGGACAACGTCACCATCTACTCCAACGCCAGCGTGCTCGGCGGCGAGACGGTCATCGGCGAGGGCTCGGTCATTGCCGGCTCCACCTTCGTGACCTTCTCGGTGCCGCCCCATTCCCGCGTTTCCGTGAAAGAGCAGGAGATCCGCGTCCGCCAGCCCGGCGAGAGGGATTAAGCGACAGCAATCAGCGGCGGAGGATACCAAACTGGCGACCTTGGCAGAGCGCTTGTGGGAACAGCGGGCGTCGCCCAGAAGCCTCTTTACTGGTCGCCTTCGCTAGTCGTCTCTACTGCTCGCCGCCGTTGGGCTCTACGAGGTATTCGAAGCCTTCCTGGGTGTACTCGCCGGCGATGCGCACGCGGGGGAGGGCCTCTACAGGGTCGCCCACCTCAACGCGGCGGTTCTCGATGGTGAAAGCGCACAGTACCCCAGCTTCTTCCATGGCCGCCCAGGCGTTCTCGTTGTTGTCGCCGTAGGGATAGGCGAAGGCCTCGGTGGTTCCTAGGATGGCCTGGGCCTGCTTCAGGTCGTCCACGATTTCCTCGGTGGTCATGGCGTGGATGATGCCGCCGCGACCCACGTCCGACCCGTCTCGGTGCATATTGTAGGAATGGGACTGAAACGACACGTAGGGGCTCGCGTAGTCGCGCAGCTTCTCGGGCGTGGAGTCCTGCGAGCAGATGATGAACGACGTGGCCGGCACCTCGTACTGCTCCAGCAGAGGAATGCCGTAGTTGAGAAAGCCCTTCTGGCCGTCATCGAAAGTGAGCACGACGCTGCGCGCCGGCAGCGTGTGGGTGCCTTGGGCAAAGGCGCGCACCTCGGCGTAGGAGGGGTAGTAGTAGTTGTTGTCCACTAGGTACTGCAGCTGGGCGGCCAGCTTGGTGTCGAGCAGGTAGTTCGCGTCGTTCTTCTCCGGCGGGTCGTCTTCGGTGTACACGTAGTGGTACATGAGCACGGGGAGAGTCTCGGCGTTGCCCGCGAAGTTGTCGAAGTTTTCCACGACGTGCACCGTGCGGGTGGCCTGCGGTTGGGCAGTGCGTAGTTGCTCAGCCCGAGACTGAGCCGTGCACGGCGTCGGTCGCCGATGCGGATGCTGTTCCATGGGGGAGAACTCCGTTTCCTTCAACGTGAACCTCAATCTTAGCACAGCCCTACCAGCCCCTTGTTTTCACGTCACGGGCCCCGCGAAGCAAATAAGAAGCAAATAAAACCGGGAGTTGCGAAAGGGAGGTTTGCAATGGCCCTTTTCCTTTCACGGATAGAAAGGTCGACAGTTATGATATACTGCTAGCAATTCTGAAAGGGGTTGCTATGCCGAACATGCAGATGAACTTCCGTATCGACGCCGAACTGAAACGGCGCGGGGACGAGCGCTTTGCCCGGTTCGGGTGCACGCCGTCGGAGGCCATGCGGCGGCTTTACGAGGTGGCGGCGCGCTATGACGACGAGTCCGAAGCGGCCTTGCAGGCGGTTATCGGCTTCGAGGCGGAGGAGGCCGACGCCATGAGCCCGGTCGCGAAGCCTGCGAAGAAGAAGTAGCATGCCCGAATCGCCCGAACAGCTCCGCGCGCGCCTGGGTATTCCGCCAGCTGCCCCGCCTCAGGAGTTCTCGGATGAATATTGGGACAATCTTTTCTACGAGGCGAAGACCGAAAGACTGGCTGAAAGGGGACTCTGGTGACGGTTGCGGAGAATGCTATTGTTGTAGACAAAAACATTTGGCTCGATTTCTATCTTCACGAGCGGCCCCTTCATGAAGAAGCTGCTCGCTTTATTCGCGTTGCGGAGAAATACAACGCCAATTTGGGAACACCAGCGGATGCTGTCAATGAAGTTTTTTACACGGTGGGAAGATATCTGAAACAGCAGGTACGCGAAAACGGTGGCACTGTCGACGAGTGCACGGCCCGTGCTATAAACAACTTCGCGTGGGGGTGCGTCGACCACATGACCGATCTTGCGATATCGGTTCCCATGGACGATCGTACGGCGTGGCTGGCACGGCACTACCGCGACATAATCTTCGATTACGAGGATGCCTCGGTTCTTGCTTCCTGCGAATTGTGCAAGGCAAACTACCTGGTAACCCACGACAAGCGTCTGGCCGCCCAGGCCAACATAGCCACCAAAACCGCCACGGAAATGGCCGACCTCATAACCCGCGCCCACGGGGAATAGCCAACCTGACCATGCGGGGGTCTGAGTGCAATCTTGTGACAAGCCGCCTTGTTTGCAAAGATTGCGAGACATTTCCCGCGGTCTGACAGTTGCCTGTTTGCCGGCGATGCCCTAGCATCAACACAGAGTATGATTGGAGAACGCGCCCGACGGCGATGGTGCGGCGATGGCGACAAGGTGTCGCCTGGTCGAAAAGCAGAAAGGACTCCCATGGAAAACTTCGAATTCGTTTCTCCCACGCATTTCGTCTTTGGGCGCGGGGCAGAAGAGCAGGTAGGTGAGAAGCTGGCGGCAGCTGGCGCCAAGCGGGTACTCGTGCACTTCGGCGGCGGGAGCGCCGTGGCCTCCGGGCTCATCGAGCGCGTGGGCGCTTCGCTGGACGCCGCGGGCATCGAGCATTTGGAGCTGGGCGGTGTGCGCCCAAATCCCGAGATCACGCTTGTGCGCGAGGGCGTGCGCCTCTGCAAGGAGGCCGGTGTCGACTGGATTCTCGCCGTGGGCGGCGGCTCGGTCATCGACTCCGCGAAGGCCATCGCCAACGGCGCCTGCGTGGAAGGCGACGTGTGGGAGCTCTTCGAAACCAAGGCCCTCGACCACGACGTGCTGCCCATTGCCGTGGTGCTCACTATCCCGGCCGCCGGTAGCGAGGCGTCGAAGAACACGGTTGTTTCCAACGACGAGCTGGGCCGCAAAACCGGCTACGCCAACAACGCCCAGCGTCCGAAGTTCGCCTTCATGAACCCCGAGCTCACCTTCACGCTGCCTCCCTTCCAGACAGCCGCCGGTCTTACCGACATGTTCTGCCACCTACTGGAGCGCCTCTTCGACGACGTGGGCGCGGTGCCCGTAACCGACAACTTGAACCTGTCGCTCATGAACACCATCCGCGCCGAGGCGCCGCGCGTGTTGGCCGACCCCGACAACTACGACGCCCGCGCCAACATCATGTGGGCCGGCATGCTCTGCCATCAGGGACTCGCCGGAGTGGGCCGCCACGAGGACTGGGCCACTCATGGGTTGGAACACGAGCTGTCGGCGCTGGACCCGGCCATCACCCACGGTGCCGGGCTGGCCGTCATGTTCCCCGCGTGGATGGAGTACGTCTACGATGTCAACCCCGCGCGTTTCGCGCAGTATGGCCGCGAGGTGTTCGGGCTGGCCACCACCGGCGACCTCGACGCCGACGCGCTTTCGGCTATCGATGAGACGCGCGCTTTCTTCGCATCGCTGGGCATGCCGACCACGCTCGAGGAGCTCGACGTGCACGAGGACGACATCGAGAAGATGATCCCCACGCTGCGCGCCAACAAGGGCGAGACGTTCGGCAGCTTCAAGAAGCTCACGATGGACGACGCCCGCGCGATCTACCGCTTGGCGCTGTAGACCGGTGGATGCGAATCGCTGATCTGCGCTGCATGCGCCGCAAATGAAACCTCCCCGGTCCGCTTCGCTTTCGGCGCGGCGGTCGGGGAGGTTTTGCTTTGGGAATGACGGGCGCGCTAGCGCGTGTTCTCGTTGCCGATGAGCGAGTTGACGATCGCCGAGACGATGCTCACGACGATGGCTGCGACGAACGCGCTGCCGAAGCTGGCGATGTAGAAGCCGGCGCCGAACAGCCCGTTGGCGAGCCACGCGGCGATGTAGAGCAGAAGCGTGTTCACGACGAGGTAGAAGATGCCCAGGGTGAGCACGGTCACAGGCAGCGAGAGGATCTGCAGAATCGGCTTGATGGACATGTTGATGAGCGACAGAATGAGTGCGAAGAACACGATGCCCACCCAGGATGCGCTGTTGCTCAAGATCTCGATGCCCGGCACGAGCCACACGGCGGCGGCGACGGAGATGGCGGTGACGATCCAGCGAATGATGAAGTTCATAAGTGCCTCCTTTTCCTGTGGCCCCATTATGTCAAAATGAGGCCATGACGAGAAAACATGACAACAACCCGAAACGCACCAGTAACCGCCCCGCTAAACCCAAGACGAGCCGGGCCAACCCGCCGCGCCCTAAACGCTTCGGGGCCGATCCCGTAGGGGGCGACCTTGGTCGCCCCTTGTCCCAGACCACCAAGGCTGCGGGAAAGGGCTCGGCGTGCGCCCTCTGTCCCGCCTTCGGGCGCTGCGGCGGCTGCAGCCGGCTTGATGTCTCCTATGCGGATCAGCTGCTTGCGAAGGAGCAGCAGGTGGCCGCTCTTTTCGAAGGCATCGCCCCCGCTGGCGCCTTGCTGCCCATCCTGGGAATGGACGACCCTTTCCACTACCGCAACAAGGTGATCTCCCCTTACGCCCCGGCCAAGGGCGCAAAGCGCAAGGGGAAAGATGCCAAGCTCACTCGCGCCGATATCCTTACGGGCATGTACGAGACCGGCACCCACCGGCTCATCCCCACCGATACCTGCGCCATTGAAAACGAGACGGCCAAGAAGGTGACGCTCGCCATCCGCGACATCATGGCCCGCTGGGGCATGGAGCCCTACAACGAGGACACGGGCGCGGGCTTCGTGCGCCACGCCGTGGTGCGCGTGGGGCACAAGAGCGGGGAAGTGCTCGTCACCGTGGTGACCAACGGCGAGGAGTTTCCCGCATCGAAGGCCTTCTGCCGCGAGCTTGCGCGCCGCGTGCCCGAGGTGACCACCATCGTGCAGAACGTGAACACGCGCCAGACCAATGTCATCTTGGGTGAGAAGGAGCGGGTGCTGTTCGGCCCCGGTTTCATTCTCGACACGCTGTGCGGGCTCACGTTCCGTATTTCGTCGCAGTCGTTCTACCAGGTGAACGCCACGC
>ERZ837380.3722-NODE-3722-length-13795-cov-2.371470_pt1 | contig 13795 bp, 9 predicted proteins | sample MGYA00519685_ERZ837380 | MGnify/ENA primary metagenome ERZ837380 (study PRJEB31850, sample SAMEA3708817) | human gut metagenome | biome: human gut; feature: human-associated habitat; material: faeces | place: China | collected 2014 ...
CAAATAAACATTTGCCGCTGTTGGTCCTCGCAGGCCATTTACGCGGCAAAATTCCACGCGTAATCCTGGTATAAGCACTTCTGCGTCGCGGGGAGTGAATGCGGAAATATGGACCTGAACTTCTTTACGACCGTCGGAGGGGATAATGAATCCTTTGCCGCTTTTGCGATCAAAGGTTTTGACAATTCCTGTCATTTTACGGGACAAACAAATTCCTTACTGAAAATACTGCGCTGCACTATACGGGGTTAATAAAATATAGCCAGCGATATTTAAGACCGCCGGACGGCTAAAATAAAATTTGCTTAATCTCAATTATCATGCGTTAATAGCTGCGTCGGTTTGAAAGACAGACAGCATACAAAGTAGTTTACTAAAGCAGTTCTCATTATCAGGCATTATCCCCTTCTTTTGAGTCTCTCTCCTGAACACTAAGTAGTTTCTGTATTAAAGCCCTGTTTGCCGAAAGGCCCAAAATGAAGGAAGTAAAATATGTCTAATAAAATGACTGGTTTAGTAAAATGGTTTAACGCAGATAAAGGTTTTGGCTTTATCACTCCTGATGATGGCAGCAAAGACGTTTTCGTCCATTTCACCGCCATCCAGAGCAATGAATTCCGCACGCTGAACGAAAATCAGAAAGTTGAATTTTCTATTGAGCAGGGGCAACGTGGTCCCGCGGCAGCGAACGTTGTTACGCTCTAAGGTTGCCGTTATTACTCAACATCTCCATTTCCGCTGTCCATGTTGTCATGGTTCACAGTACCGCACATCGGCATTCGATGTGACGGAGCGAAATCCTTTAGGGGCAAAGTGTATTTTTTGTAAATCGACGATGATCACCTTTGATAACGTCGCGCTGCAAATACGCACTGAGCATGCGCCGCTGGATTTCACAAAATAATATCAGGCTCCCTCGTGGAGCCTTTTTTATATCTGCCTTATTTTTCTTCAACGCTGTATGTATAGTAAGCGATAACCTGTTGATTATTGAATCTTTCGGGGAGATGGCTTATAACATTTCTTACCTGACCAGGGTACCGGGAACCAACACCTTACTGGCGTGTTGCTGTCATTTAAGACCAGAAGAGGTTAACAGTGAATATTGAAGAGTTAAAAAAACAAGCCGAAACGGAAATCGCTGACTTTATCGCGCAAAAAATCGCCGAGCTGAACAAGAATACAGGGAAAGAAGTCTCTGAAATTCGCTTCACCGCACGAGAAAAAATGACCGGGCTTGAAAGTTATGATGTCAAAATCAAAATAATGTGATTTTGTGAACATCACCCCGTGCGAGGTGATGTTCCGCTTGTTGCTAATTTAGTGACCAATCATTGGCGCTTGCGGAATTAAGCGTCGGTACAATTCCTGCGGCACCGGGCTTTGCCATACTCCCGCATACATTGCGTAACCAATCACCGCAAACATAATCCCCAGAACCAGTAGCGTCATTAACCAGCCAGACAACGCAAAGGCTTTTTTATTTGCCGCAGGTTTTTGCAGTGAAAAGGTTAATGTTGAGGCTACCGGACATGACTCTACGCAAGTCATACAGCCGGTACATTCCACTGTTCGTACCTGAATTAATTTATCGACCGGGATCCGTGATGGGCAATTTTTTGCGCATTTGCCACAGTCGATACAACTTTCGGCATTGCGACGAATCTTAAACGGCGATAATAGCGAAACCATGCCCATCAGCGCGCCATATGGGCAAAGATAACGACACCAGGCATGGCGAATAAACAGGCTGGCAATCAGCAAAACGGTCACGCTGATTAATGTCGCGGTCCCCATATGACGAAAGAAATCGAGCATTTTTACGTCCATCACCACGCTGTAGGGCGACAACATAAAATAGTGAATCGCCTGAGCGGGCATCAATAACGCGATATAGAGAAAAAAACTCAACAGCAAATACTTCACGCCGCGCAGAGGAATATCCAGCCAGCGGGGAAGGACACATTGCCGACCAAACAGTTTGTTACCGAGATCGCCGATTAATTCAGAAAGCGTACCAACCGGGCATAACCATGAGCAAAAGGCCTTTTTGAGTAATAGACTGATGACGATAAAAGCGACCAATAACAGCATCGCGGCGGCGTGGACGGACGGTAACTGACCTGTTGTAAGGCTATATTTCAGATTCATCAGACCGGCAATCGGTAGCCAGCCTTCGATACCTCCCGGTCTGGCGACAAATGTCGTACTACCTGCCGTTTCGTAATAGCGCACCCAATACCAGAACGTGATGGCAATATAAATATTCATTGCCAACAGTAATAATTGCGTCGCTTTACGCCAGGTCGTGGCATTGCGCCAGTCATTCCACGGTAATTTGCCGCCCGTCGTGCCTGGCCGCCGCTGCCAGCGGGTTCTTTTTTTCTCTGCCATGATTTTGCCAGTCCGTTAAGTTGCATACCAAATGCCACTATTCTAGTTGTTCTTAACTGGCTGATATTGATTCAAATCGCGTTCAGGTCTTTCTTATTAACCATGCTTCCAGAGCGGCAACACTGCGTGTAATTTCTTCGTGTGGAAGGGGGGCAGATAATGGCTGCTGCTCCAGTTGTGCGCAAAGCTGGCTGGCGCTACGCATTCCCAGACTCGAGCAACTGCTTTTTAGCTGATGTGCGGCACGCTTTATTTTTTCGCTGTTCTGGCTGGCGCGGGCAATGTCGATTTCATCGAGAAGCGGCAGGGCATGTTGTGTAAATAATACCAGCCATTCGTGGATCTTCTCCGTCCCCATTAACTGAGCATCTTCATTGAGTTGCGATACATCCAGCGATTGATCGTTATTGACTTGCAGTTGGAGATAGTGCGCCAGTAACTGACCGAGCACTTCACGCGGCACCGGTTTAGGGATAATCCCGCGAAATAATGAACTGGTACGCTGGCGCAGCGTTTCGTCAATGACATGGGCGCTAAAGCCAATCAAAACCAGCGACGGATATTGCTGTGCCAGTTGTCGGGCAAGCGTAATGCCGTCGACATCCGGCAGATCAAAATCCACCAGTGCGGCAGCAAACGGTTCACTATTTTGCAACGTCTCTATCGCGTGCGCGGCATTTCCTACCGCAACGACCTGCGCACCACTGGTAGTCAGCATCTCGACGGTAATTCGCTGGGTTAGCGGGTTATCTTCAATTAACAGCAAACGTAAACCGTCCAGACGCACCGCCTGATTGACTGTTTTTGGCACGGGAGCAGTGGCAACACGTAACGGCAAGCGTAAACAAAAACAGCTTCCAACTTCCGGCGTGCTGGTGGCGCTCAGTTCGCCGCCCATCGCCTGGGCCAGACGGCTACTGATAGTCAGCCCCAGCCCGGTGCCGCCGCGTTTGCCGCTTACCTGCACAAATGGCTGGAAGATTTCTGCCAGTTTCGCGGGATCAATACCGCAGCCGCTGTCTTCCACTTCGACCAGCCATTGCTCGCCATCAGTGCGGCTACGTAAAACGATCTGCCCTTCGTCAGTAAAACGCAGGGCGTTGCTCAACAGGTTGGTTATAACCTGACGAATACGTCGCGGATCGCCCATTAACGCGGTCGGTACATCGTCGGCAATTGCTGTTGCCAGGTGAATCGGGCGACCTTTAACCCGTCCGCTCATTAATTGCAGGGTACTTTCCAGCAGCGGGCGCGGTTCAAAGGGCTCATCGCTGACCGAAACATTCTTGCCACCTGCTTCGATAGCGGAATAATCGAGAATATCGTTGAGGATGGTCAGCAACGATTCACCAGAGTCAGTAATTGCCCGCAAATCATCACGCTGGGCGTTAAGTGCGGGGTTATCTGCCAGCAGTTGCGCGGTGCCAAGAATACCGTACAGCGGTGTGCGGATCTCATGGCTCATCGCCGCCAGAAACGCCGATTTTGCCTGGCTGGCTTTTTCTGCTTCCGCCCGTGCCTGTCGGTGTTCTATCACCAGTTCCTGCAATTCAGCTGTACGCGCTTTGACCTGCGCCGCCAGCTGTTCGCGGTGGCGATTCAGTGCATGAACATTGCTGCGAAACGCATCCATCAGCCGCCCGATGGTATCCAGCTCCCGTACGCCAGCGGTTTCCGGGAAAGGGGAGTCAATATCACCGTCCAGCAGCCGTTGCAGCGCCTGCGTTTGTTCGGCAAGTGGACGCGTGACTGAGCGATAAACCACGCGCCAGAGGATCAGAATCAGTGCGCAAAGTGAAACCATCCCCAGCAATAACAGGCTGTATTGCCCGCGTGCACTGGCTTTTTCCAGATGCGCCAGTCCGTGCTGATTACGCAGCTCAATGGTGTCGACCAGCTGACTGACTTCGCTACTAAACTGCGCGAACTGGGCGATGTTATTTTGTGCGAGAGTTTGTAGGTGATTGCTGATTTCACTGTCCTGCTGATACAGCGCCAGCAAATCGCTATATTGGCTAACGGTAGTTAATGTTGTTGCGACCTGCGCACGAACACCCGGATCTTCAATGCGTATTTGCCGACGTTGCAGAATTTTCACCGCATTATTGAGCTGGTGTTCCAGCGTTGCTGCATTTTTCTGGATCTGCTCCAGCCCAAGATTCATCACCATTTGCTGCACCCGCAGAGCGCTAAGGCGCAGTTCATTCATCTGGTTAACATACTCAAGATCGATATCAATCAGCCGATCGAGTGCACTTTCTACGGCCTGACGCTGATGTTGTTCGATCAAATCGTAAATCCCGGCCTGGGTCGCTCCGGCGGAAGTTGCCGCATTATTCGCCTGACCTTGCGCCAGGCGTGCGATTTCATCGGCGGCGGCGACTATCTGCTGACTGAGTCGCTGTTGTTGCTGGCGCAGTTGCAAACGCTGCCCCACCAGTTCCCCTTGCTGACGTAACGAACGGGAGATCTCCTGCTCCTGTTGTTCAATAGCGGTGGTATCAAAACCTTGTTCCCGTAACGCTTGCAGCAACGCATTAATCTTCAGGCTTTGTGCGGTGAGCATTCGCCCCTGCGCCTGCCACATCTTTTCGTTATCGGCACTGGTCAGGTTCTGCGCGGCGAAAAGTTCCCAGGCGCTGGCTTCGCTCAACTGGCGCGCCATATTCATGGTAGGAATCAATGCCTGAGTGTTGTCTTTTTCCACTTGGCTGATAAAGCGCAGGTTGTACCATCCCACCAGGGTACTGGTCAGGGTTAACAGCGCCATCAGGGCAAAGCCCATCCAGAGTCTTCGGGTCAGGGTTAAATTCACGGTCGGTGCACTTAAGATGAAAAAGGTTGAGTCGCAAAGCGGAATGCATCTAGCATAAAGCCTTATTATTGATGAGGCTATCATGCGCGTACTGCTATTTTTACTTCTTTCCCTTTTCATGTTATCGGCATTTTCGGCTGATAACCTGTTGCGCTGGCATGATGCGCAGCATTTCACGGTGCAAGCCTCTACGCCGCTTAAAGCCAAACGCGCATGGAAACTGTGCGCGCTTTATCCCAGCCTGAAAGATTCATACTGGTTATCGTTGAACTATGGTATGCAGGAGGCTGCTCGCCGCTACGGTGTGGATTTAAAAGTGCTGGAGGCAGGCGGCTACAGCCAGTTGGCTACCCAGCAAGCACAAATCGACCAGTGTAAACAGTGGGGCGCAGAGGCCATTTTGCTCGGTAGTAGCACGACCTCATTTCCCGACCTGCAAAAGCAGGTAGCAAGTCTGCCGGTGATCGAACTGGTAAATGCTATTGATGCTCCCCAGGTGAAAAGCCGCGTTGGTGTGCCCTGGTTTCAGATGGGCTATCAACCGGGGCGATATCTGGTGCAATGGGCGCACGGTAAACCACTGAATGTGCTGTTGATGCCCGGACCCGATAACGCCGGGGGCAGTAAGGAGATGGTCGAGGGTTTTCGCGCAGCCATTGCCGGAAGCCCGGTACGTATTGTTGATATTGCGCTTGGCGATAACGATATTGAAATCCAGCGTAACCTGTTGCAGGAGATGCTGGAGCGCCATCCAGAAATCGACGTCGTTGCCGGAACGGCCATTGCGGCAGAGGCGGCAATGGGGGAAGGGCGTAACCTGAAAACACCGCTTACCGTGGTGTCGTTTTATCTTTCACATCAGGTGTATCGCGGGCTGAAGCGGGGAAGAGTGATTATGGCTGCCAGCGATCAAATGGTCTGGCAGGGGGAACTGGCGGTTGAGCAGGCCATCAGGCAATTACAGGGGCAATCGGTGTCTGATAATGTCAGCCCACCGATTTTAGTTCTGACGCCGAAAAATGCCGACCGCGAACATATCCGCCGCTCGCTGTCACCGGGGGGATTTCGTCCGGTCTATTATTATCAGCACACATCAGCGGCTAAGAAATAACCTTCGCCATGTTGTGTCACCAGTAAATCCGCGCTGAGTTTATGGCGTAAACGACGAATTAACACATCGACGGTGCGCAGGTCAGGGTTTTCCACCCGACGCGCAGAGAGCATACGCCGCAGACGTTCACGGCTAAGAATTTCGCCCGGATTCGTCACAAATGCCACCAACATTTCATACTCTGCGCGGGTCAGTTTAATCGGCTCGCCATCTCGTTCCAGCGTATGGCGCGACACATTCAGGCAATAACCGGCAAAGCGATAGCAGTTGTCCTGAGTGTGCGGTTGAGCTTGTCGCGCGAGGTCGATTCGCCAGAGCAGATTTTTCACCCGTACTACCAGTTCGCGCAGTTCCAGCGGTTTGGTGACGTAATCGTCTGCGCCCATTTCCAGTCCAACAATACGGTCAATCCGATCGCTGCGTCCGGTAACCAGAATAATCCCCACCGTTGAGCGTTCTCGCAGGGCGCGGGTTAACATCAGGCCATTTTCATCGGGTAAGTTGATATCCAGCAGAATTAAATCTACCGACTGATTCTGCATAATTTCCCGCAGCCCGGCACCGCTCGCCGTAACGGAAACGGTATACCCCTCCTGAGTGAAGTAGGATTGTAATCGCGCCTGGGTAACCGGCTCATCTTCAACAATAACAATGTGATGTGGCATCAGAGGGTTTTACTCATTCTGTTCATATCTGTTCATATTCTGCCGTAAGCCGTTCATCCTGACCAGTGCCGCTGTTCATATTTACTCATTAAGATCGCTTCACTAAACCATAATTTTACAGGGGCTATTATGCGGAAACTCTGGAACGCGCTACGCCGACCCAGTGCTCGTTGGTCGGTACTGGCGCTGGTCGCAATTGGGATTGTGATTGGCATTGCGCTGATTGTATTGCCACACGTTGGGATCAAAGTCACCAGCACAACCGAATTTTGTGTCAGTTGCCACAGTATGCAACCGGTGTATGAAGAATATAAACAGTCGGTGCATTTCCAGAACGCCTCCGGCGTGCGAGCTGAATGCCATGACTGTCATATCCCGCCGGATATTCCAGGCATGGTGAAGCGCAAACTGGAAGCGAGCAATGATATCTACCAGACCTTTATTGCTCACTCCATTGATACACCTGAAAAATTCGAAGCCAAACGCGCGGAACTTGCCGAGCGTGAATGGGCGCGAATGAAAGAAAACAACTCGGCAACCTGCCGCTCCTGCCATAACTACGATGCGATGGACCATGCGAAGCAGCATCCTGAAGCGGCGCGTCAGATGAAGGTGGCAGCGAAAGATAATCAATCCTGCATCGACTGTCATAAAGGTATTGCCCACCAGTTACCGGATATGAGTAGTGGCTTCCGTAAGCAGTTCGATGAGCTGCGCGCCAGTGCTAATGACAGTGGTGACACGCTGTACTCTATTGATATTAAGCCAATTTATGCGGCGAAAGGCGATAAAGAAGCCTCTGGTTCTCTGCTGCCTGCTTCGGCAGTGAAAGTCATTAAACGTGACGGCGACTGGCTGCAAATTGAAATCACTGGCTGGACGGAAAGTGCAGGACGTCAGCGTGTACTCACCCAATTCCCAGGTAAACGCATCTTTGTTGCCTCGATTCGTGGTGATGTGCAGCAGCAGGTGAAAACGCTGGAGAAAACCACCGTTGCCGACACCAATACCGAGTGGAGCAAGTTGCAAGCCACTGCGTGGATGAAGAAAGGCGACATGGTAAACGATATCAAACCGATCTGGGCTTATGCGGATTCGTTGTACAACGGCACCTGTAACCAGTGCCACGGCGCACCGGAAATCTCTCACTTTGACGCTAACGGCTGGATCGGCACGCTCAACGGCATGATTGGCTTTACCAGCCTCGATAAACGTGAAGAACGCACCTTGTTGAAATATCTGCAAATGAATGCGTCTGACACCGCAGGTAAGGCTCACGGCGATAAGAAGGAAGAAAAATAATGAACAATAACGATCTCTTTCAGGCATCACGTCGGCGTTTTCTGGCACAACTCGGCGGCTTAACCGTCGCCGGGATGCTGGGGCCGTCATTGTTAACGCCGCGACGTGCGACTGCGGCGCAAGCGGCGACTGAGGCTGTCATCTCGAAAGAGGGCATTCTTACCGGGTCGCACTGGGGGGCTATCCGCGCGACGGTGAAGGATGGTCGCTTTGTGGCGGCAAAACCGTTCGAACTGGATAAATATCCGTCGAAAATGATTGCCGGATTGCCGGATCACGTACACAACGCGGCGCGTATTCGTTATCCGATGGTACGCGTGGACTGGCTGCGTAAGCGCCATCTCAGCGATACCTCCCAGCGCGGTGATAACCGTTTTGTGCGCGTGAGCTGGGATGAAGCCCTCGACATGTTCTATGAAGAACTGGAACGCGTACAGAAAACTCACGGGCCGAGTGCCTTGCTGACCGCCAGTGGTTGGCAATCGACGGGGATGTTCCATAACGCTTCGGGGATGCTGGCGAAAGCTATTGCCTTGCATGGTAATAGCGTTGGTACGGGCGGAGATTACTCTACCGGTGCTGCGCAGGTGATCCTGCCGCGCGTGGTTGGCTCAATGGAAGTGTATGAACAGCAAACCTCCTGGCCGCTGGTATTGCAGAACAGCAAAACCATTGTGCTGTGGGGCTCTGATTTGCTGAAAAACCAGCAAGCGAACTGGTGGTGCCCGGATCACGATGTTTATGAATATTACGAGCAGCTAAAAGCGAAAGTCGCCGCCGGTGAAATTGAGGTCATCAGCATCGATCCGGTTGTCACATCCACCCATGAGTATCTGGGGCGCGAGCATGTGAAGCACATTGCGGTTAACCCGCAAACTGACGTGCCGCTGCAACTGGCGCTGGCGTATACGCTGTACAGTGAAAACCTGTACGACAAAAACTTCCTTGCTAACTACTGTGTGGGTTTTGAGCAGTTCCTGCCGTATCTGCTGGGTGAGAAAGACGGTCAGCCGAAAGATGCCGCATGGGCTGAAAAACTGACCGGCATTGATGCCGAAACCATTCGTGGGCTGGCGCGGCAGATGGCGGCGAACAGAACGCAAATTATTGCTGGCTGGTGCGTGCAGCGTATGCAGCACGGTGAACAGTGGGCGTGGATGATTGTGGTTCTGGCGGCGATGCTGGGGCAAATTGGCCTGCCAGGTGGTGGTTTTGGTTTTGGCTGGCACTACAACGGCGCAGGCACGCCGGGGCGTAAAGGCGTTATTCTGAGTGGTTTCTCCGGCTCTACGTCGATTCCGCCTGTTCACGACAACAGTGACTACAAAGGCTACAGCAGCACTATTCCGATTGCCCGTTTTATCGATGCGATCCTCGAACCGGGGAAAGTGATCAACTGGAACGGTAAATCGGTAAAACTGCCGCCGCTGAAAATGTGTATTTTTGCCGGAACTAACCCGTTCCATCGCCATCAGCAGATCAACCGCATTATTGAAGGCTGGCGCAAGCTGGAAACGGTTATCGCCATAGATAACCAGTGGACCTCAACCTGCCGCTTTGCCGATATCGTACTGCCTGCGACCACGCAGTTTGAGCGTAACGATCTCGACCAGTACGGTAACCACTCTAACCGTGGCATTATCGCCATGAAACAGGTCGTGCCGCCGCAGTTTGAGGCGCGCAACGACTTTGATATTTTCCGCGAGCTGTGCCGTCGCTTTAATCGCGAAGAAGCCTTTACCGAAGGGCTGGACGAAATGGGCTGGCTGAAACGCATCTGGCAGGAAGGTGTACAGCAAGGCAAAGGACGCGGCGTTCATCTGCCAGCGTTTGATGACTTCTGGAATAACAAAGAGTATGTCGAGTTTGACCATCCGCAGATGTTTGTTCGCCACCAGGCATTCCGCGAAGATCCGGATCTCGAACCGCTGGGCACGCCGAGTGGCCTGATTGAGATCTACTCGAAAACTATCGCCGATATGAACTACGACGATTGTCAGGGGCATCCGATGTGGTTTGAGAAAATCGAACGCTCCCACGGTGGGCCTGGCTCGCAAAAGTATCCGTTGCATCTGCAATCTGTGCATCCGGATTTCCGACTTCACTCGCAGTTATGTGAATCAGAAACGTTGCGTCAGCAATATACGGTAGCGGGCAAAGAGCCAGTGTTCATTAACCCGCAGGATGCCAGCGCGCGCGGTATTCGTAACGGTGATGTGGTACGCGTCTTTAACGCTCGCGGTCAGGTGTTGGCAGGGGCAGTGGTTTCTGACCGCTATGCACCCGGCGTGGCGCGAATTCATGAAGGGGCATGGTACGATCCAGATAAAGGTGGCGAGCCTGGTGCGCTGTGCAAATACGGTAACCCCAACGTGTTGACCATCGACATCGGTACTTCGCAGCTGGCGCAGGCGACCAGTGCACACACTACGCTGGTGGAAATTGAAAAATACAGCGGGACAGTGGAGCAGGTAACGGCGTTTAACGGCCCCGTTGAGATGGTGGCGCAGTGCGAATATGTTCCCGCGTCGCAGGTGAAATCATGACCACGCTGACAGCACAACAGATTGCCTGTGTTTACGCCTGGCTAGCGCAGTTGTTCTCCCGTGAGCTGGACGATGAACAACTGACGCAAATCGCCAGTGCGCAGATGGCTGAATGGTTTTCGTTGCTGAAAAGCGAACCGCCGCTCACTGCGGCGGTGAACGAGCTGGAAAACCGTATTGCCACGCTGACAGTACGTGACGATGCCCGTCTGGAACTGGCCGCTGACTTTTGCGGCCTGTTTCTGATGACCGACAAACAAGCTGCGCTGCCGTATGCATCGGCCTACAAACAGGACGAGCAAGAGATTAAACGCTTGTTAGTTGAGGCAGGGATGGAAACCAGCGGCAATTTCAACGAACCGGCAGATCATCTGGCGATCTATCTCGAATTGCTCAGCCATCTGCATTTTTCGCTGGGAGAGGGGACCGTTCCTGCGCGAAGAATCGACAGTTTGCGGCAAAAAACACTGACGGCACTGTGGGAATGGTTACCAGAGTTTGCTGCGCGTTGTCGTCAGTATGATAGCTTTGGTTTTTACGCGGCACTAAGCCAGTTATTGCTGGTGTTAGTGGAGTGCGACCACCAAAACAGATAACGTCGTTTGTAGGCCTGATAAGACGCGGCAGGCGTCGCATCAGGCATTAGTGCGCAGTTGCCGGATGCGGCATAAACGCCTTATCCGGCCCACAGGAACAGTAATCTTTGTAGACCGGCTAAGATGCGTCATCACATCCGGCAAACACACATCACGGGTGAGCCACAAACCGGGAAAGCCGCTGGCGCAGCAGGCGGTTTTCCTGCTTCAGGTGCGCAATATCATCCATTAACGTCAGCGCCACCGCGATCCCCGGCCAGTCCAGAGCCAGTTCATGACGCAGGCGTACCGCGCGTTGCACCACAATGGCGGCATGGTCGTCAAATACCCAGGTTGTTTCCTGGATCTCACGCGGTTCAACCACCCCCAAACCGACAATTTCATTCAACTCCTCTTCAGAGATGCCGGTATGCAGGCAAAATTCGGTAATAGTAAAAGTCACCGTAACATTAGCCATTATGCTTTCCCCCAATCTTTACGTGGATCAAAAGACGACTGGGCGTCTGCCAGTTGCTGCCACAGCGCGGCAGTGTTTTCATCCGGTTTCGGCGGCATCACGATTTTCAGTACCGCATACAGATCGCCGGTCTGTTTTTTGCTCACCAGACCTTTGCCTTTAACGCGCAATCGTTGCCCGGCCTGGCTGCCAGGCGGGATAGTCAGCAAAATGCTTTCTTTCAGTGTTGGAACGGTGACTTTAGCACCCAGCGCCGCTTCCCACGGGCTAACCGGCACCACAATTTCCAGATCCTGGCCGACAATATCAAACAGCGGATGTGGCGCAATATGAATCACCAGCCACAAATCGCCATTTGGACCGCCGTTTTCGCCCGGCGTCCCCTGGCCTTTCAGGCGGATACGTTGACCATTGCCGACCCCTGCCGGGATCTTCACATTCAGCGTTTTCGGGATTTCCTGTTCGATCATGCCAAAGGCGTTATAAACCGGCAGGTTATAGCTGATGGTACGCTTATGCTCAGTAAGCGTTTCTTCGAGGAATACCGCCACTTCGATTTCAATATCGTGGCCGCGTGTGGCGGGGCGTTGACGGCTCTGGCGGGCATGCTGACCGAAAATTGACGAGAAAATATCGTCAAAATCTTCGGCGTTAAAACTCTGACTGTCGCCATGCTGGAACTGACGGCTAAATTGTGGATCGTTGCGATGTTGCCACATCTGATCATACTCAGCGCGACGTTGTTCATCACTCAACACTTCCCAGGCTTCAGCGACCTCTTTGAAGCGGGCTTCGGCATCCGGTTCTTTGCTGACATCAGGATGGTATTTGCGGGCCAGTCGACGATAGGCGGTCTTGATTGTCTTGAGATCGTCCGTCGGTTTCACGCCCATGATGGCGTAATAATCCTTTAATTCCATAGCGTTATCTCGCGTAAATCAACACAAATTGAAGGAACCCCTGTAAGGTAACTCCTATAAGTGTAGGGTAATCCTCAAAATTTCATATGCCAACACAGAATATGTTATTGAAATCATCGCGGAGAGGAGGTCGCCATCAAGATGGGTTGCTGAACATATTTTAAACAGGTGAAAAAGGGTGAGCGATTTTTGATAGTTGAACCAGGCACTTTAAGTTTAACTAGGGCGTCATTATTTATTAAATTTTATAGGCGCTATATATGGGTAGTAATATACATGGAATTAGTTTCACTGCAAATAATTATTTGAAACAGGCCTGGAACGATATAAAAAATGAGTACGAAAAAAATCAAACATATTCAATCACGCTTTTTGAAAACACACTGGTGTGTTTTATGCGGTTATACAATGAACTCAGACGTAAAGTAAATGAAGAGGATACTCCATGTCTGGAATGTGAATCACTAGAAAAAGAATTTGAGGAAATGCAGAATGATAATGATCTATCATTATTTATGAGAACATTGCGTACTAATGGTACGGAAATTTATTCAGGGGTTTCAGGAGGTATTACATATACTATACAATATGTTCGAGATATTGATATTGTTAGAGTGTCCTTGCCGGGCAGAGCTTCAGAGTCTATCACAGATTTTAAAGGTTATTATTGGTATAACTTTATGGAGTATATTGAAAACATTAATGCGTGTGATGATGTTTTTTCTGAGTATTGTTTTGATGATGAAAATATAAGTGTCCAGCCAGAGCGGATAAATACGCCGGGAATATCTGATTTGGATTCTGACATTGATTTGTCTGGTATATCTTTTATTCAGCGTGAAACTAACCAGGCATTAGGATTAAAATATGCTCCTGTAGATGGCGATGGATATTGTCTGTTAAGAGCTATACTGGTTTTAAAACAACATGATTATTCATGGGCGCTGGTCAGTTATAAGATGCAAAAGGAAGTTTACAACGAATTCATT
>ERZ837380.3735-NODE-3735-length-13742-cov-59.207642_pt1 | contig 13742 bp, 7 predicted proteins | sample MGYA00519685_ERZ837380 | MGnify/ENA primary metagenome ERZ837380 (study PRJEB31850, sample SAMEA3708817) | human gut metagenome | biome: human gut; feature: human-associated habitat; material: faeces | place: China | collected 2014 ...
TTTTTAAATTTATAAATTTAAAGTTTTCAATTATGAACAAGAAGTTTCTAAGTGTGACCCTGTTCAGTGCCTTGATGTTGGGTACTGCAGGTACGTTCACGTCTTGTAAGGATTATGATGATGACATCAAGGACTTGCAGGAACAACTGGACAAGAAAGCTTCACTTGATGACCTGAATGCAAAAGTTACTACGTTGCAGACGGCTGTAGATGAAGCCAAAAGTGCCGCAAACGAGGCCAAGAACAAAGCTCAGGAAGCTTTGGACAAGGCTAATTCGACAGAAGGCGGAGTATCCGAGGCAGATTTGACTGCTTTGAAGAAAGAACTGGAAAAGCAAATTGAGAAGTTGGCTTCTTTGGAGGCAGTTGAGACTAAAATCAACGACTTGAAAGAAGAATTGGAAGGCGGCTTTGTTACAGACGAAAAACTAAAAGACTTGGCTGCTGAGGTTGATGCATTGAGCGCTCAAGTTATGTCTATTATCGGACATCGTTTGACTAGTCTGGCTGTAATTCCTACAAGTCATATCAATGGTATTGCTGCTATTACATTGACTACTCTACAGTATACTCCACAAGAGTACAAGGCAATGCCAAAACATGCAGACGGTCCTCAAACTGACAAAGATTCTGAAGGTACGTTTACAGCACATTCCGGAACTCGTGTACTTGACCACGTTAATAAAGCTGGTGCCAAGCCGTACACAGTGTCTACAGACAAAAATGAGGCTTACTTCCACGTTAGCCCCAATATGGGTGTACGTACAGAGGATATTTATATGCCTTCTTTCGATTGCATCAAATCTGAAAACATCCTCACCAAAGCTGGCGCAACGATTTCGGAGAACTCTCCTATCCAGCCAACTGGCTATAAAATAGAAGACAATGTATTGACAGTACAATTCAAGAAGACTGTTGCCGAATCCATCAATGAAGCAGGCGGTCATGCAAGTGGAAAAGAAACTTTCTACATGGCTTCTCTAAAGGCTCCTATTGCTAAAGAAAACCTGACTGCTGATGAAGCTAAAGCTCTTAAGGAAAATGGTACTCAGGTTTATGTGAACTCTGAATATGTTCGTCTGCACGAAACAAAGGTGGCTCCCTACATTGCTAATGCACGTACGATGTACAACGGAAATATGGGTGGTGATTTTGCTGACGAAGTTCAGACTGATGGTGAAGGTAGATTCTATGTGCACTATCACGACTCTATTTGTGCATATGAGTCACAGGCTAACGACATGATTGACGTTTATGCACAGTATAACAAGGTACTCGACTTGAAAAAATTAGTGGAGGTTTGCACAACAGAGATTGATGCTACAGATCACAAAAAACATGCTGAATTGGAGAAATACAAAGACTATGGTCTAACATTCCGTTTCTACAAAGCTACTGGAGAATATTTTACTTTGGGTGGCCCTGAGGGTAATAGTAACAAGACCGACCAGCAAAAATTCGCAGAAATCGATTCTCCTATGAATGGTCACATGACTTCAAAAGTCTATAGCCTTGACGGTGTATCTGCCACTGCAGTAGGCCGCGAACCGTTGGTACGTGTAGAGTTGGTGGATACTGTAAACAATGCTTTGGTAGCTATGCGTTACATCAAGGTGAAATGGGTGAAAGAAGAAGGTATGCGTGAGATTGGCTTCACATACGATGACACCATGTTCAAATGTGGTAATTTCGCAGACAAGATTGGCACTGTAGCCATGAACGAAGTTATCTACAACGGTGCAAAAGAGGGTGGTATGACCAAGCAGGAATTCCACGCCGTTTACACTGATGCCGGTTTCGACGCACAAGATGGAGTAGATTATGGTAAGGTTAAACTTATTAAGAATACAGAAGACGGCGTTGAATCTTATAACATTGAGTGGACTTTGACTCACGCTGACATCGTGAAGAAATATCCGGTATGGAAAAATCACGAAGATATGGTATTCACTAAGACATTCTTCTGGAAAGATCCGACAAAGGCATATCCTACTTTGAAAATTACATTGACACGTACTATCTACAAACCTACATTCGGTGGATATGGATATGACAATCGTTATTGGAAGAAAAACACCAACAACACTGTATTCAATGTGAACCCGGTAGTTTATGGTGCCGTGGAATGGAATCCTGCATGGAATGAAACCTTTGGACACATATTGACTGGCGATAAGACTAACAATAATCCGACCGTAAATATCTACACTGACTTAGTGAACGGTTTCTTGAACAAAGACGGTGTAAAACCTGCTACTGGTGCATGGGAATACCTGTACTTCCAGGATAAGAACGTTGCGAATGTGAAGAATCCTTATTCTCCTACATTTGAATTGCTAGGTGTACGTTTTGAATTCGATGCTGAAAAGTTGGCTGGTAGAACTTATAAGTACTTTGATGTTGCCAGCAAGACATTCAAGGATGGTGCTGTTACATTGAGTACTGACAACACAAAATTGTACATTGCAGGTGAATTGGCTGCAACAATTGACAATTATAAGGATAACCTCTGTACTTTCGGAGATAATCCTCTGAAAGGTCACAAGACTTATAACATCAAATTGCAAGAAGCTGATCCAGATGCAGAATCCAATTTCGGGAAAGACACCAAACCGACAGAAGCTGCCAAAGCTTTGGTAGGTCAGATTGTTCCTATCAAGTTGGTTGCAGACCTTTGCGGTGATGCAACTCCGGGACATCCGGCTGCTCATACTGAAGTTATCAAGGCTTATGATGCCAACATCATTGAACCGATGACTATCACAGTGAATAAGGAAGAAGGAGAAGTAACTGATGCTGTTGTTAACGGTAGCTCTGTAGATGTAACAGGTGCTTATACTTACACTTGCTGGAATGCAGACGAAAACGGTAATTTCTACACTGCTTCTGAAGCTCCCAATGCAACAGCTCTGCAAAAAGAACTGTTCAAATTCTACGAATGTACTCCGAGCAACTGGATGACCGATCAAGTTAAGACTAACCTGAAACTGGTAGACGGCAATTTGCAGCCTGTTGCTGGTTACAAGGAAGGTAAACTTCCTGCCAACACAACTGTAGTTTACAACGTAGATGAAACTACTGGTAAGGAAACACTGACTTACTACAACCACAGTGGTACTCCTGTAAACTGGGATTATGAAATCTATGTTCCTATCAAGTTCGGTTATAAGTGGAAGACTTTCACTCAAGAATTCAAAATCCACGTAAATGAAAATGCTGGTACTCCCGCAGGAAGATAAGAGACAACTCTGAAAAGAGATGCCAAGAAAGTAAACAGACAAGAGAGAGTGCTTCATCCGATTGAAGCACTCTTTTTTATAATATAACAACTAAAAATATGAAACAAACAGTCATTATAGGAATATTGTTGGGAATACTGCTACTAACCGGATGTGACAACAACGAAAAAGAACATGATTTTGTCGGTATATTTACTACTGCCAACGGCATAAAGTTTGAGCTTCGTCCAGATTCTACATCAATCATAACTTTCAAAGATTCTATGATTTACGAAAGTTCTTGGAAAATAAGCAAAGATCGTAACAATGAAACCTATGCCAACATAGAGTTTGCTGGTTATCAGAATTATTATTATTTGAAAAATGGTAAGCTTTATCGCAGTATACGCGAAATGAACCATGATGCCTTAGGTGAAGAGGTGAAGTATATAGAATGATTTCCGCGCCTCTCATCACTCTCTAGATTTTTTTCTCCCCACTTTGCTTCCACACTTCCACCCACCTCCTGCATCCCCCTATCCATCGGCACTTGAACTGCTGTGGAAGCAACAAAAAAAGGTGGAAGCAAATTTTGCTTCCACCTACTCAAAACGCTATAGTTTTACCGTAACCTACTCATCTCTACCATAATACCCCGTGCAAGGTACATAAATCGGTTGGTTCAGTTTTCCTGCATTCTCGAGCTTGCCTTCGCTACGAAGCAGGCGAATATGAAGCTGTGCAGTAGAGCGCATCATTCCGCAGAGGCTCTGAAAATCACTGCGCGTAAGGAACTGATGCGTAGAGAAGTAGCCCGTCAGTCGCCTGTCAATCTCCTTGTCACTCAGCTTTTGGGAATGCTCATTCAGCCCCAGCGGTTTAACTTTGATGGCACCTATCTCATTCTTCAGCACCTGGTCGGCACGAAACTTGATGCCCTTCAGCTTAATCTTGGTGGTTTTTCGTTTGGTCGCAGCGGTCACCGGCTCCGTGCTCGTCAGTACGGGATGAAAATAGCCGATACCGTCCAGATGCACCTGCCGCCCCTCGGCAAGGTCTTCCCCCATGACGTGCGACAAGGCATCCAGTACCGCCGAGACATCAGTCTCCGTCAACGAGCTGCGTTCCTGAATTCTGCGACGCAGTTCGTCGGTAGTGGTAGAGCCGTTCAAGCGGATGCGTGGATGAAGTATCTTTTCTTCCCGCTGTTTGTCTTTTGGTTCCGGAAGTTCATACCAATCAAATAAAATTGCCATAGTTCAATGTCTTTTAAGTTGTTATATAATAAGTTTGCGCCCTATGCGGAATAGGTGCGGGGTGCGTACTTCATCCGTAAAAGCTATGGAAAGAGAGACGCCTAACGGCCATGAACAACTCTGTTTACGGTCGTCAAGCGATTGCTTCATGGCCGTAAGCAGAGTTGTTCATGGTCGTTAGGCGTCATCTATTCCCTATACAAAAGTAGACAAACAAAGGGAGAAAAGCAAAGGAATGCCAGTGTTTCGACAAAGAAACTCACTTGCTTTTAACACTTCTCTGCATGAGTCGTGGAGACTTGTATCCATTTAATAATTATTCCGCAGAATGCTTGCTTTCAGCTCTTCAATGTAGTATCTTTACGAGAATTATATTTACCCAAACAAGCTGACAAACAGAATGAAAATTACCTTGATTAGAGCAGAAAAAGGGAGCGGAAAGGAAGCCCTCAGCACCCTGGAAGCGGATGCACTGATTAAAAAACTGAAAACCGAAACCAAAGCCGGACATGTGTCGACCCTCCGGACCATCCTTCCTCAACTGGAGGGCACTTGTGCCCAATACGAACATATAGACAAGCTGCCCCGCATCTACCCTGCCGTGGAATATAGCCGTACACAAGAGGGGGAACGGCGGATGAAGAACTATAACGGACTCGTACAACTGGAAGTAAACCGTCTGTCGGGCATTGCCGAAGCGGAATATGTAAAGCAACAAGCCGCCCTGCTGCCACAGACCTTTGCCGCTTTCTGCGGTTCCAGCGGACGGAGTGCCAAGATATGGGTATTGTTTGCCCTGCCCGACGGCACGACACCGAAGCGGGAGAGCGATGCCACCTTGTTTCATGCCCACGCCTACCGTATGGCGGTGAAGTGCTACCAGCCCTTGCTGCCGTTTGCCATTACATTGAAAGAACCTTCCCTTACACAGAGTTGCCGCATGACTCTGGATGGATATCCTTACTACAATCCTGCCGCTGTGCCTTTCTGCTTGGAACAACCCCTCGGCATGCCCGAGGAAGAGAACTTCCGGCAACGAAAACTCGCAGAAAAGAATCCGCTGTTGCGGCTGCATCCGGACAGTAAAGCCTCGGACACCTTTGCCGTACTCTTCGAGTCGGCCCTTGACCGTGCATTCCGCGGATTGGGCGGCTGGAAACGGGACGGGGATTTACGGATACTGCTGGTGCCTCTGGCCGAACATTGTTTCAAGGCAGGCATTCCCGAAGAGGAAGTAGTCCGCCAGACATTGATGCACTATTACCGGGAAACGGATGAATTCATTGTCCGTCAAACGATTCATAACCTATATCAAGAGCTTAAAGGCTTCGGGAAAAAGAGCAGTCTGACGCAAGAGCAGGAGAGCGTTTTCCGGCTGGAAGAGTTTATGGGCCGCCGGTATGAGTTCCGCTACAACACCGTTCTGGATGATTTGGAATACCGTCAGCGCGACTCCGTCCATTTCTATTTCAAGCCTGCTGACCAGCGTGCCCGCAGTACGGTCTCCATGAATGCCCTGAAGGAGGGTATCCGCGTATGGGACCGCGACATCAACCGTTTCCTTACTTCAGACTACGTGCCACTCTATAATCCCGTCGAAGAATACCTTTACGACACCGGCCGCTGGGATGGGAAAGACCGCATCCGGGCATTGGCCGACCTCGTCCCGTGCCACAATCCTCATTGGCGGGAGCTGTTCTACCGCTGGTTCCTGGGCATGGTGGCACACTGGCGTGGAATGGACCGGCAACACGGAAACAATACTTCTCCTCTGCTTGTCGGTTCTCAAGGGTTCCGGAAATCCACCTTTTGCCGCATTTTGCTGCCACCGGAGCTGCGTTTCGGCTATACGGACAGCATCGACTTCAAGAGCAGGCAGGAAGCAGAACGCAGTCTGGGACGCTTTCTGCTCGTCAACATTGACGAGTTCGATCAAATCAACATCAACCAGCAGGGCTTCCTGAAGCATCTGCTGCAGAAACCGGCTGCCAACCTGCGCAAACCCTACGGCAGCACCATCCGTGAGATGCGGCGGTATGCCTCCTTCATAGGCACCAGCAATCAGAAGGACTTGTTGTCCGACCCCAGTGGCAGCCGCCGTTTCATCTGCATTGAGGTCACCGGTCCCATTGATACGAATGTCACCATCAACTACCGTCAGCTCTATGCGCAGGCTCTGAATGCCGTAGCCAAAGGTGAGCGCTACTGGCTGGATGATGCCGACGAAGCCATCTTGAAGCGGACGAACCGGGAATTTGAACAGCTCACCCCACTGGAACAACTCTTCCACAGCCATTTCCGTGCGGCAGAAGAGGATGAGGAGGGGCAATGGATGATGCCCATGCAGATTATTTCCGCCTTGCAGACAAAGACGCGTGACCGTCTGGCTATCAATAAGGTGGCCGTATTCGGGCGGACGCTCAAGAAGCTTGAAATACCGAACAAGAAGTCAAGGCAGGGGACACTGTATCATGTAATGCCGCTGGATTAAATGCTCTGCAGTAACCCCGCACAAGCATCTTCCAGAATGTCCAGCACATACTCAAAACCTTCGGAACCGCCGTAATAGGGGTCCGGTACATGGTCGGCATGGGTAAACTTTGTACAGTATTCCGTCATGCGGTGTATCTTGCTCCATTCGGCGGTTGAAGGGGCACGATCTTTCAGGTCGTCGATGTTGCGGTCGTCCATACCGATAATCAGGTCGAAGTTGTAAAAATCCTCGGTACGTACGGGGCGCGAAAGATGCGTCAGATTGTATCCACGGCGGGCAGCATGGGCACGCATCCGGCTGTCCGGCAGTTCGCCCTGGTGATAGGACAGAATGCCTGCAGAATCGATTAAAAACTCATCCGCACGTCCGGCTTCTTCTACCAGATGTTTCATGACTCCCTCTGCCGAGGAGGAACGGCAAATGTTGCCGAGGCAAACGAAAAGTATCTTCTTCATATTTCTTTAGTTACGAGTTATTTACATCGGGTCTACATCATAATACACTATCAGCGACTTGAAGCGGTCTTCCGCCACCATCTCCTTTTGCACCTGGACGAGCAGTTCGCGGGCACGGGCCATCGGGGCATTGGTTTCTATCTTCAAGACAATCTTTCGGATGAACAGGGTCTGTACGCGTGCTACGGGCGGCTTGTCCGGTCCCAGTACCCGGTTGCCGAAGACGGTGCGGAGCTTGGCGGCCATAGTCTGTGCCATGAGGTCGAGCAGGGTCTCGTTCCGGTTCTTCAAGTAGACGTACACCAGGCGGTAGTAGGGCGGATAGTGGAACATCTGGCGTTCGGCAAGCTGCCCGCCTACCATGGCTTCGTAGTCGTTGGCAATGACTTGCGGGATGATGGGATGGTCGATGCTTTTGGTTTGTAGCACCACCCTGCCGCGCTTGTTCTTCCGTCCGGCGCGTCCGGCAACCTGCGCCATCAGCTGGAAGGCGCGCTCGTAGGCGCGGAAGTCGGGATAGTTCAGCATGGTGTCGGCATTGAGTATGCCCACAATGCTGACGTGGTCGAAGTCCAGACCTTTGGACACCATTTGCGTGCCTATCAGGATGTTCGTCTTGCCTTGCTGAAAATCGGAGATGATGCGCTCGTAGGCGGTACGGGTGCGGGTGGTGTCCAAGTCCATACGGGCTACGCGGGCGTCGGGGAAGAGGGCTTTGATGTCATCTTCTATTTTTTCCGTGCCGAAGCCGCGGTTGCGCAGATCAGTGCCCTCGCAGGCGGGGCAGATGCGGGGCAGTCGGTAGGTGTAGCCACAGTAGTGGCAGGTCAGTTGGTTCAGTCCCTTATGGTAGGTGAGGCTGACGTCGCAGTTCTTGCACTTGGGTACCCAGCCGCAGGTGTTGCATTCTATCATGGGGGCGAAGCCGCGGCGGTTCTGGAAGAGGATGACTTGTTCTTTCTGTTCCAGCGCTTCGCGGATGTATTGCAGGAGCAGTGGAGAGAACGGACCGTTCATCATCTTCTTGCGGTGCAGCTCCTTGATGTCTACGGGGATAATCTCCGGCAGTTGTATCTCTTTATAGCGTTCTTTCAGTTCCACGAGGCCATACTTACCGGATGTGGCATTGTGCCAAGTCTCTACAGAAGGGGTTGCCGTACCCAACAGAGTTTTGGCGCCGTACATGGAGGCGAGTACAATGGCTGCATTGCGAGCATGATAGCGAGGGGCAGGGTCTTGCTGCTTGTAGGTGTTTTCGTGCTCCTCGTCCACAATCACGAGGCCGAGGTTGCGGAAAGGAAGAAAGACGGAGGAGCGGACACCGAGGATAATGTCATAGTCTGCTTCCGACAGCTGCTTCTGCCAGATTTCTACCCGTTCCGCATCGGGGAATTTGGAGTGGTAGATGCCCAGACGGGAACCGAAAACACGTTGCAGGCGCTCTGTGATTTGCGCAGTGAGGGCTATTTCGGGCAGGAGATAGAGCACTTGCTTTCCTTCCCGGATGGTTTCTTCTATCAGATGAATATAGACTTCTGTCTTGCCGCTTGCCGTGATGCCGTGCAGCAGGCAGACGTTCTTGCTTTGGAAATTCTCCAAGATGGCGTGATAGGCGCGTTGCTGGTGTTCGTTCAGCGGATTGACGGGGACGACTTCTTTGAGAAGCGCTTTATCTATGCGGCCTATTTCCTGCTGATAAACTTCGAATACACCACGGTCTATAAGACCGTTGAATACGGCAGGGGTGGTGGAGGTGCGTTGCAGCAGTTCGGCTTTGGAGACTTCTTTTATATCTCGTCCGCTGAGGTAGCCGGAGAGTTCCAGGTACTTCATCAGCAGGTCCAATTGCTTGGGGGCACGGCGCTGCAATTCGTCGAAGAAGATATGCAGGCGGTGTTCGTTGCGCGCAACGGCGGTGAGGCGTACGCGGGTTTCGGTCTTGGGCTTATAGGTACGGCGCAGTTCTTCCTTTACGAAGATGGCCTCTTTGTCGAGCAGTGACTTGATGACAGAAAGTATGTTCTTGATGCCGGTCTCCTTCTCCAGTTTGGTCACGCATTGCTCCGGGTCGGTAGAGAGCGCGTCCAGTATCTTCTGTTCCTTCTCCGGCAGGCGGACATCGGATTCGAAATCGGGGTTGTACTCTACGATTGTTTCGCTTTCCAGCTTCAAGCCAGAGGGTAAGGCGGCTTTGTAGACGTCTCCTTGCGTGCAGAGATAGTAATCGGAGAGCCATTCCCAGAACTTGAACTGCCGCGGAAGCAGTATCGGGCAGGCATCCAGCAAAGCAGACACTTCCTTTACTTCGTATCCGGTGGGGGCACAATAGTGCACGTTACGCACGATGGCCGTATAGTATTTCTTCCGCCCGAATGGTACTACCACCCGGCAACCGGTTTGCACTTCATCCGCCCACTCGTCGGGCAGGGAGTAGGTGAAGCAGCTGTGCAAGGGCAAAGGCAATATGACGTCGGCGAACTTTTTCATCGTGGGGACAAAGATAGTGGAAAGTGGAGGGAGAATGAAATGAACGGGGCATTTTTTATGCTGAGGAGAGGAGGAGGCTGTTGTGGATTTGGATGAAGATAAGGGAGAGGTATTGCAGATTTTATGGGTAGGATGGGTGTAGAAGTATGGGGAAACTGGCGTCAGTGTTTTATAAAATTTGTTCGATGTATTAAAATAAAAATGAGTGAGTTGCAGTAAAACCATGGCGTTTTGAGTAGGTGGAAGCAAAATTTGCTTCCACCTTTGTAGGATGCTTCCACAGCGGGGCAAATGCCGATGGATAGAGAGATGCAGGAAGTGGGTGGAAGTGTGGAAGCAAAGTAATAGGAAAGAATATTCTGGAGAAGATTTGAAATAAAAAAGTAGGGAAAGAAATAACTTCTTTCCCTACTTGAGGATTATCCGTACTAAGGAGAGAGTTTAGAATGCTCTTTGTCTCTCCTTAGGTTAGCTTTGGATATTAGATAGCTTTTACTGTTACAAGAACATTAGCTTCGGTCTCTCCTGTTTTACCACTATCATAAGTAAATTTAATTTTAGCCTTGAATGCAGTATCTTTAGCAATTTGTATATCCTTAGGAGTAATTATAATAGATTTGCCATCTGTTGTTCCTGCTGATACATAGTTGTTTGCTGCAGTCTCAAGGTCCACTGCTGTAACCACAATGTCCTTCATCGGGTTACCTGCAGCATCCGCAATAGTCAAGTCAGTACCAACCTTGAGAGTAACTGCGCTACCACCACGAACAACGCTAACAGCCTTCTTCAATGAGAATGTGTAAGTTGCTTCTGTTGCAGCCTTCTTGAAGATTACATTGAATGCAGGAACTGCAAACTTATGGTTGGCATATTTTACATAAACACCAGTTACAGAGTAGGCTGTACCATACTTATCGATATTACTCAATGTTACCTTACCATTTGCTACCTTGTAATCTTCTGTTGTTACACCTGCAGGTTTTGCTGCCTCGTTAGTGGCTATGCTTACACCGTTTTCAAAGCCTTTGGCACTTACTTTAATCAAATCACTCAAAGTTGCCTCTGTTCCAAATACAGTAAATGCGTTAGTTGCTGCATCGTAAGCAATGGCATCGAATGCATATTGTTTAGCAATTTCAGCAGCGGCAGGTTGCTCTACGGTGAACGGTACATTTACATAATCAACGGCACCAGTTGCAGTGTTCTGTACTAGAACTTGCAATGTATATGTAACATCGTAGTTCAGCAAATCAATGCCATTTCCATCGAATGCTTTAGTATAATCCAAAGAAATTTTCAAATTCTTGAACTTAGCTAAACCTTCTTCAGTATTAAGTGTTGCGCCTTCTTCATTTGCTTCAACAGCAGCAACAAAGCCAAACAGTTGACCTTCGTGAGTGCTATAATCCTCTGGATCTGTATATACATAGTTCACTACATATTGCTGTTGAGGATAATACTTAGGAACAAAGATTTCATGTTCAGAGTTCCAAACAATACGGTCATCTCCCTGAATATCCTTGAAGTATTCATCGAAGTTTGCAATAAGAGATGGGGATTCAGCGCTCTTAACAAATGCAATTGTATGTTCAGACGCTGTCAAGTCAATGGTCTCAGGCTCTACATATTCACCTTGGAATGTAACAGTAATTTCTTGTTTGTATACTTTTCCAATAACATCTACGTAATGAGCTATCAATACAATACTTTGACCTTGTGCATTTTCAGCACTCTTTACAGTCATTCCATCAACAGAAATACCATATTTAATGGCTTTGGCGTTATTTGTCTGGTCATCCTTGATGGTTAAATAAGAGTCATAAATCTTGGCAGCAACATCATCTTTAGGAGTCACTAAAAGATCCTCGGCAGCAACTGTAGTATACTTAGACATCCATTCTTCTTGTTGTGTAATGGGATTCCACTGCCATACCTGATAAGCTACATTTCCAACCGGTTGATTACTTTTTACCATTTGCAGTGTAGAAGTATAAGTAGAACGTACACTTTCATTTGCTACCAGCGAAATCTGTTTCTTCCCTTGATAGAAGTTAACTAACTCTTCGTTTTCCTTAATTGGATTTACGGTAACTGGAATCTCATAAACACCTGTTATTGAAGATTGTCTTGTAATGGTTGTCGGAGTAGCTTTACCTACAGTAACAGGAACTTCTTCTCCCTTGCCATTAACAAATTTCAAATCTAAAGTAGCCAAATCATAGTTGGCAGGAGTTACCTGAACAAGGATGGACTGTGTATTAGTTGCTACCATGTATTCACCAACAGCAGGCAGTTCTCTCTCACCATCCCATTCTGTACTAACTTTTCTCAAAGCATAATTTACCACGATATTAGCAGCACCTTGAGAGAAGTTTGCATCCAACACTGTCAATTGAGCCAAACCTTCATTCATCGGCAAACGGATCTCCTTCTTAGTCTGTCCATCTTGGCTATAAACTACCAAAATCGTGTAGTTGTTGTCATTCGGATCAGTGTAATAGTAAGGAATATTTCCAGAAGTTGCTGCACCCTTGAATTCTACAAATTCAGTGCCGTTCCACAAGAACCACTTACCGTTCTCAAACTTCACTTCTTGCTGGCCAGCCTCGCCTTTTTCTCCATCTTGACCAACAGCCTTAACGTCTGTTTTTTCGCCATTGCATACCCAGTAACCATCTTCAGAGATAGTCCATTCTGTTCCGGCAGCACCCGGAGTACCAGCAGCACCGTCCTTACCATTAGTAACGTCGTAAGTAGTACCGTCAGACAACGTGATTGTCAAACCGTTGGCAGTCTGAGCCACACTTGTGATCCACTTGCCATCTTTAATTTTGCCTTCCAAGGCTTCGATTTGAGATTTGATGCCAGACAACTCGTTGTTGATCTGTTCAATGTCATCATCGTAGTCCTTACAAGACGTAAACGTTCCTGCAGTACCTACCATTAAAGTACTGAACAGGATTACACTTAGAAACTTCTTGTTCATAATTGAAAACTTTAAATTTATAAATTTAAAAAAATAAAAAGTGAATAATCTCTCATTTTGAATCCCTTCCACATAGCTGTCTGTCATGTGATTTTTTCCGTTACTTCGCAGGTAATGAAATCTTGTTAATTCCGTTAATAATCAGGGAATAAGAAGAAAATAGACCGGTTTTGTCTGGAATAGTAAAAATCAGCCCGTTAGGATATTGGAAAGAGGATTGGAAGTCCAGAAAGATGACAGTGGGAAAGGGATGAAATGAGGCTTTCAAAGAATGAAAGTATGTATTTTTCAGTTCAAAAGGTTGAATGACAGTCCATTGATAGCACCGATGGGAGCTCCGTAAAGACAACGCCATTCCGTTCCTCAAAACTCATTTTGAAGATTCCGGAAAATGTGCGACAAATCTATTCTATCCTATCAAAAGAAGTAACGTCTTTTATACTGTACACGCTCCGCTTCTTACAAAAGAAATTACCCTTTGATTGGCCTCGTCAATCTTTCTGTTGCTAAAAGGCTTCAGATAGGTTTCCGTCACCGTGATGGAGGAGTGTCCCATGGCTTCCGATATGATTCCGGGGTGTATCTCGCAATGGTAAGCCATTGTGGCCCAGGTGTGTCTGGCTGCATAGGTACTGAGTGCCGACTGCATTCCTAGGCACTGCCTGAGTACTGCCAGCCGCTGGTTGAATGCCCTGAGTGCCGACTGGTATTCCCGGTATGCGGCTTCCGTGCCTTCCTCGCTCTGCAGGATGGGAAACAGATAGGGTGAGTCGGGATTCCTGTTCGCCACCATCCTGACCATCTGCATGGCTTCGGGTGTGAGTGACACGGTCAGCGCCCGTCCCG
>ERZ837380.3757-NODE-3757-length-13677-cov-3.044267_pt1 | contig 13677 bp, 8 predicted proteins | sample MGYA00519685_ERZ837380 | MGnify/ENA primary metagenome ERZ837380 (study PRJEB31850, sample SAMEA3708817) | human gut metagenome | biome: human gut; feature: human-associated habitat; material: faeces | place: China | collected 2014 ...
TCGGAACGGACTATGATAAGATCGTGAGCGAGGTCTCGGCGTTGCTTGATGATACTGTTTATTACGATGCGATGAGCAAGGCGGTTAATCCCTATGGGGATGGATTGGCTTGTGGAAGGATCGTAGAATTTTTGAATCAGAGGAAATGAGGATATGGCAGATAGGCTACCCTCGAGATTGGTAAATAGATAATCCGTTGTTTTTTAACATAAAGGCCTCCCCTAAAAGGAGGCCTTTTTTGTTTCCGGAAACATGACATTATGCTTCTCACCACCTTTGTATTACAAAAGACTACCACATCATACCCATGAGCCAGAATGGAATGGCGTTGCCTACAGGGTAGTCGGTGTTGTCTCTCAAGACATAGTCCGCTTCTTTAGGATTTTTGTTTTTTCCTCCAACTTCTAGGGTTTGTGATACATGGTCTTTTGTAATCACATAATCACCTTTCTTCTCGTCTTTCATGGCGTTTATCTCGTAACCTGCCCTAGAAAAGCAGTGGACAGTGTAGGCTTCACGTTCCGTTCCTTGGTCTGCATTCAAAACCTTATAAGCACATGGGTCTGCGAACAACATTTTTGCGCCAGTGCTACGGGCTTTCGTGTCATTGGGGTACTTTACTATTTTCAATAGATCTACACTTTCCATCACAAAGAGTAGTTGATAGAGTTTTTCCGCTCCTATTCCCCAGTCGGAGCATAAGGAGGTGACTTGTACACGAGGTATTGAGGAGTTTGCCAGTGTGCCGATAATGGCTCGCATCACACGTAGGTTGTTTTCGGAAATGCTAGGCAGGAAGAACGGTATATCGTTATTGAGAATTTTGTCGATGATAGCCATGTAACGTGCTTCGAAATCTTTCTCTTGGTAGAAAGGACGTGTACCGTAACTACGATAATTGAGGAAATGGTTCAACAGCTCCGCATCTGGTTGTGTAGGTAGTATTGTGTCTCCCAGTTTATACTTGGGGTATATTTGGCCAGTTTCAAGATATAGAAATTCTCTGAACGACATTAAAGGCATCTGTATCGCTACATAACGTCTGGACAAGTCGGCTTTGCCATCACGAAGTACTAACGATGAGGAATCTGAAATCCAGATGATTTTTCCTGGATAGTCATCATACAAGGCCTTCAGATGTATGCTCCAGTTTGATGCGTAGTGAATCTCGTCGATAATAACACCTTCATAACCAAGCATGAATACGCTACTAACTAAGTCATAGAGCGGTTCGCCAATAATCTTCGGATTATCAGCAGAAAAGTATAATAAGCGCCTGCCTTGTGAATGATGGAGTAGAAATGTAGATTTGCCACATCCTCTGGCACCGGTTAGCATCAGGTTTTTAGGGAGCTCATCAAACTCCGTGGTAAATGGTCGCAATCTCTGCGGAAGAGCCGCTAATCGGCGTTGCATGGCCGTTACTAGTGTTTGGAGTATATTTGTATTCATTCTATGGAAATTATATTTACGCACAAAATTACCGAATTATTTCTATGATAGAAAGAATTTATGCAAGAATATTTCTGTGCCAGAAAGAATATTGGTGTTTTTCTTTCTGTTACGGAAATATTACGGTTCTCGGATGGATATCTTTGAAAGGCCTCTTTCAAGAGGGAAATGAGTGGCTTATGGATTGAAAATAAAACCCTCCCTTTTGCTTATAAAATGTAAGCTTTGTTAACCAAACGTCCGATAAAAACATTTTTTCCGTGAAAGTGTCAATTATTTTATGTTTGTTTAAACAATATGTTAGGGATTGTCTGTATCTTTGCGGCAAAATCAAAAAGTTGATTCGACAATGGAAGTATTGAAGCACGAGTGTGGTGTTGCCATGGTCCGGTTACTGAAACCCTTGGAGTATTATCACGAGAAGTACGGTAGTTGGATGTATGGACTGAACAAGCTCTATTTGCTGATGGAAAAGCAGCATAACAGGGGGCAGGAAGGAGCGGGCTTAGCCTGCGTGAAGTTAGAGGCAAATGCCGGAGAGGAATATATGTTCCGTGAACGGGCCGTCGGGACCGGAGCTATTACCGAGATATTTGCCGCAGTTCACGAACACTACAAGGATTTAACCCCCGAGCAACTCAACGATCCGCTATTCGCCAAAGCCAACCTACCTTTCGCTGGAGAGCTTTATATGGGCCACCTCCGTTACAGTACCACCGGAAAATCCGGAATCTCTTATATCCATCCTTTTTTACGACGCAATAACTGGCGTGCAAAGAACCTCGCCGTTTGCGGAAATTTCAACCTGACAAATGTTCATGAGGTATTCGAGGAGATCACGGCGATCGGCCAGCATCCCCGGAAATATTCCGATACGTATATTATGCTGGAGCAGCTGGGACACCGGCTGGACCGGGAAGTGGAGCGCCTGTACCAAAAGTGTGAGGCGGAAGGATTGAGAGGGATGGATATCACGCATGCCATCGAGGATCAAATCGATTTGTCGAACGTGCTGAAGCGCTGTACTCCGGGCTGGGATGGTGGTTTCGTGATTTGTGGTATCACCGGTAGTGGCGAGTCGTTCAGCGTGCGGGACCCGTGGGGAATCCGTCCGGCCTTCTATTATGCGGATGATGAGATTATCGTGTTGGCTTCCGAGCGTCCGGTTATACAAACCGTGATGAACGTGCAGGTAGAGGATATCCGGGAGTTGAATCGGGGAGAGGCGATACTCGTCAACAAGAAAGGCGAGTGGCATATCTCCCAGATCGTGGAGCCGAAAGAGAATAAGGCTTGTTCCTTCGAGCGTATCTACTTCTCACGGGGTAGCGACGTGGATATTTACAGGGAAAGGAAGCGTTTGGGAGATAATCTCGTGCATCCGATCTTGAAAGCGGTGGATTACGACTTGAATCATACCGTCTTCTCTTTTATCCCGAATACGGCCGAGGTCGCTTATTTCGGGATGCAGGAGGGGTTGAACAACTATTTGAATAAGCTGAAAAAAGAATGGATCGCCGATCGTAGTCACTTGCTCAGGGAAGAGGAACTGGAGCAAATCCTTTCCATGCGAATCCGCTCGGAGAAAGTAGCTATAAAAGATATAAAATTACGTACATTTATCGCTGAGGGCAATAGCCGCAATGATCTGGCGGCGCACGTATATGATATTACTTACGGAAGTATTGAACCTTTTATCGATAATCTGGTTGTGATAGATGATAGCATCGTGCGGGGTACTACCTTGCGCCAGAGTATTATCGGTATCTTGGATCGCCTGCATCCGAAGAAAATCGTGATCGTAAGTTCTTCTCCGCAGGTACGTTACCCGGATTATTACGGTATCGATATGTCCCGGATGAACGAGTTTATCGCTTTTAAGGCTGCGGTGGCCCTGTTACGTGACCGGGGGATGGAATACGTGATCTTGGACGCTTATCAGAAGGCGAAGCGACAACAAACAGCGGCGGATGGTCCGTTGGTGAATTACGTAAAGGAGATATACGCCCCGTTTACGGACGAGGAGATATCCGTTAAGATGGTGGAGTTGCTTACACCGGCCGGGACACAGGCGAAAGTAGAGATCGTCTACCAGACTTTGGAGGGCTTGCATGCCTCTTGTCCGGAGCATCCGGGTGACTGGTATTTCTCCGGCGATTACCCGACACCGGGCGGGACTCGGTTAGTGAACGAGGCTTTTATTCACTATATGGAAGAAGAATATTTAGTGAAATGACACAACATACAGATTCTATGCAGACAAACAGAACAGCAACTTTGATGTTAGACGACGGTACCGTCTTCCGTGGCTACTCTTTCGGCTATGAGAGACCGGTGGCTGGCGAGGTCGTGTTCAATACCGCTATGACCGGATATCCGGAGAGCTTGACGGACCCTTCGTACGCAGGCCAGTTGATGGTGTTGACTTATCCGCTCGTTGGTAACTACGGTGTCCCGCCTCGTACGTTCGAGCCGAACGGGATCGCTACGTTTATGGAGAGCGAGAAGATCCACGCCGAGGCGATTATCGTTAGCGATTACAGCCATGAGTATAGCCACTGGAACGCCGAGCGCAGCTTGGGCGACTGGTTGAAGGAGGAGAAGATCCCGGGCATATACGGTATCGATACGCGTGCGTTGACTAAGAAATTGCGTGAGCATGGCGTGATGATGGGACGTATCGTTATCGGCGATGCCGATAACGAAATTGGAAATGGGGAATTGAAGATCGAGGATTATGAGCATGTGAACTATGTGGATCGGGTATCGTGCAAGGAGATTATTTGTTACCTGCCCGATGGTACGAGCCAGACCTGTTCTTTATCGGAAGCCTCCGATTCCCGATTCTCGATTCTCAATTCTCAATTCCAAAAGCGCGTCGTGCTTTTGGACTGCGGCGTGAAACATAACATCATCCGTTGCCTGTTGAGGCGTAACGTGGCGGTGATCCGTGTGCCTTGGGACTACGACTTCAATCAGCTGGAATACGATGGCTTGTTTATCAGTAACGGTCCGGGAGATCCGGATACCTGCGATGCTGCCGTGCGGAATATCCGTAAGGCGCTTTCCGGGGATAAGCCGATTTGCGGTATTTGCATGGGTAACCAGTTGTTGGCGAAAGCCGGCGGTGCTTCTATCTATAAATTGAAGTACGGTCATCGTAGCCATAACCAGCCGGTACGTATGGTAGGCACGGAGAAATGCTTCATCACCTCGCAGAACCATGGTTACGCCGTGGATAACGATACGCTGGGTGAGGAGTGGGAACCGCTGTTCATCAATATGAATGACGGGACGAACGAGGGTATCAAGCATAAGACGAAGCCTTTCTTCTCCTCTCAGTTCCATCCCGAGGCTTGCAGCGGGCCGCTGGATACGGAGTTCATGTTTGATAAATTCACGGAATTGTTGTAGCCGGGGATTTACGCCCACCCTAAACGAGGGATTAGGGCAACCCTAAATGAGTGTTTAGGTCTACCCTAAACGGGTGTTTAGGCTTACCCTAAAAGAGAACATTAAAAAAAGTAAAGCAATGAAAGAAGATATAAAGAAAGTCCTGATACTCGGTTCCGGAGCCTTGAAGATTGGTGAGGCGGGCGAGTTCGATTATTCAGGCAGCCAAGCCCTGAAGGCGATTAAGGAAGAGGGGATTCAAACGGTATTGATCAATCCGAATATCGCTACGGTACAGACATCGGAAGGAGTTGCGGACACGGTTTATTTCCTGCCCGTTACTCCTTTTTTTGTGGAAAAGGTGATCGAGAAGGAACGTCCGGAAGGTATCTTGCTCGCTTTCGGCGGGCAGACGGCGTTGAATTGTGGCGTGGCTCTTTACCAAAGCGGCGTGCTGGAGAAGTATGGCGTGAAGGTATTGGGTACCCCGGTGCAGGCTATCATGGATACCGAGGATCGGGAGTTGTTCGTACGCAAGCTGGATGAGATCGACGTGAAGACGATCAAGAGCGAGGCCGTGGAGAACGCCGCTGACGCTCGTCGTGCGGCCGCTGAGCTGGGGTATCCGGTCATCGTCCGTGCCGCTTATGCGCTGGGGGGCTTGGGTTCCGGTTTCTGCGACAATGAGGAAGAATTGGACGTGTTGGTAGAGAAGGCTTTCTCTTTCTCTCCGCAAGTATTGGTGGAGAAAAGCTTGAAGGGCTGGAAAGAGGTAGAGTACGAGGTGGTGCGCGACCGCTTCGACAACTGCATCACGGTATGTAACATGGAGAATTTCGACCCGCTGGGTATCCATACGGGAGAGTCTATCGTGATTGCCCCCTCGCAGACCTTGAGTAATACGGATTATCATAAATTACGTGAGTTGGCGATCCGTATCATCCGCCATATCGGTATCGTGGGCGAGTGTAACGTGCAATACGCTTACGATCCGGAGAGTGAGGATTACCGGGTGATCGAGGTGAACGCCCGCTTGAGCCGTTCTTCGGCCTTGGCTTCTAAGGCGACCGGTTATCCGTTGGCTTTCGTGGCCGCTAAATTAGGCTTGGGCTACGGTTTGTTCGACTTGAAAAACTCCGTGACGAAAACGACTAGCGCTTTCTTTGAGCCGGCTCTCGATTACGTGGTATGTAAGATCCCTCGCTGGGACTTGGGTAAGTTCCATGGCGTGGCTCGTGAGTTGGGTTCCAGCATGAAGTCGGTTGGCGAGGTGATGGCGATCGGACGTACTTTCGAGGAGGCTATCCAGAAGGGCTTGCGTATGATCGGGCAGGGTATGCACGGTTTCGTGGAGAATAAGGAGTTGGTGATCGAGGATATCGATAAGGCTTTGCATGAGCCTACCGATCGCCGTATCTTCGTTATCTCGAAGGCATTCCGGGCCGGTTATACGGTAGACCAGATTCATGAGCTTACCAAGATAGACCGATGGTTCCTACAGAAACTATATGGAATCATGCAGACCTCCAAGGAGCTTCACGCTTTCGATATGAAGGGGATCCAACGTTGGCGCATCAATCCGGAGTTGATCCGCCGGGCGAAGATACAAGGGTTCTCTGATTTCCAGATCGCACGGGCGATCGGTCTCGACGGGGATGTGGAGAAGGGTATGATGTTGGTTCGCCAGTTCCGTAAGGAGCATGGCATTCTTCCGGTGGTGAAACAGATCGATACCTTGGCCGCCGAGTATCCGGCGCAGACGAATTACTTGTACCTGACGTATAGCGGTACGGAAAACGACGTGACGTACTTGGGCGATCATCGCTCGATTGTCGTGCTGGGTTCCGGCGCTTACCGCATCGGTAGCTCGGTGGAGTTCGACTGGTGTGGCGTGCAGGCCTTGAATACGATCCGTAAGGAGGGCTATCGTTCCGTGATGATCAACTACAATCCCGAGACGGTGTCTACCGACTATGATATGTGCGATCGTCTTTATTTCGATGAGCTTACCTTCGAGCGTGTGATGGATATCCTCGAGCTGGAGAACCCGCACGGCGTGATCGTCTCCACCGGCGGCCAGATCCCGAATAACTTGGCGATGCGTCTGGACGAGCAGCATGTGAATATCTTGGGGACTTCCGCCAAGAGCATCGATAATGCCGAGGACCGTGAGAAGTTCTCCGCCATGTTGGATCGTATCGGCGTGGATCAACCCCGCTGGAAAGAGCTTTCTTCCATGGAGGATATCAATGGCTTCGTGGCGGAGGTAGGCTTCCCCGTGTTGGTTCGCCCGAGTTACGTGCTGAGTGGCGCCGCCATGAATGTCTGCTCGAATCAAGAGGAGTTGGAGCGTTTCTTGAAATTGGCCGCCAACGTCAGCCAAAAGCATCCGGTGGTGGTAAGTCAGTTCATCGAGCATGCGAAAGAGGTGGAGATGGATGCCGTGGCCGATCATGGCGAGATCGTGATGTATGCCATTAGCGAGCATATCGAGTTTGCCGGGGTTCATTCCGGCGACGCTACGATTCAGTTCCCGGCCCAGAAATTATATGTGGAGACGGTTCGTCGTATCAAGCGTATCAGTAAGCAGATCGCTAAGGAGCTGAATATCTCCGGCCCGTTCAATATCCAATATCTGGCGAAGGGCAATGAGATCAAGGTGATCGAGTGCAACCTTCGTGCCAGCCGTTCCTTCCCGTTCGTGAGCAAGGTGCTGAAGATAAACTTCATCGAGTTGGCTACCCGTGTCATGCTGGGCTTGCCGGTAGAGAAACCGAATAAGAATGAGTTCGATTTGGATTACGTGGGTATCAAGGCCTCTCAATTCTCGTTCAATCGCTTGCAGAAAGCCGATCCGGTATTAGGGGTCGATATGGCTTCCACGGGCGAGGTGGGTTGTCTGGGCGACGATGTATCCGAGGCGGTGTTGACGAGTATGCTCGCTGTCGGGCAACGGGTTCCGGAGAAGAATATCCTCCTGTCCACCGGTACGCCGAAGCAGAAGGTAGCCATGCTGGATGCCGCTAAGATGTTGGCGACGAAAGGCTACAACCTATTCGCTACGGGAGGTACGCACCGTTTCTTGGCGGAGAATGGCATTCCGAGTACGAAGGTGTACTGGCCGAGCGAGAAGGGAGAACCGCAGGCGCTTAAGATGCTTCATGAGAAGCAGATCGATATGGTCGTGAATATCCCTCGTGACCTTTCCGCCGGCGAGCTTGACAACGGCTATAAGATCCGCCGTGCCGCCATCGACCTGAATATCCCGTTGATTACGAATGCCCGTCTGGCGAGCGCTTTCATTCAAGCCTTCTGTACCTTGAGCGTAGATGATATCTGCATCAAGAGTTGGCAGGAATATAAATAAATGGGGACTTGATGTAAATCAAGTGGTATTTATTTCGTAAGTTTGCGGAAACAAACAAAAACAACCATGAATATGGATACAGCGATATTTATAGCTCGCAGGATCGCGGCGCAATCGATTCTACTCAGTGAGGAAGCCGCCCAGAAACTGGCCTCTATCTTAATCCGGACAGAATTGAAAAAAGGCGCCCTGTTTTTGAGCGAAGGAGAGGTTTGTACGCAACTCGGTTATGTCTATAAGGGAATGGTTCGCCAGTTTTACTTCAAGAATAAGAAAGAGCTGACCGAGCATTTCGCCAGCGAGGACAACATCTTCATTTGCATCGAGAGCTTCTTGCGCCAGCGTCCCGCTAATCTGTTGGTGGAGGCCTTGGAGAATACGGTGCTGTATGGCATTCCTCATGATCCTTTATTGGCATTGTGCGCCGAGGATTACGAGATCGAGGTCATGTATCGCCGCCTGTTGGAGAATTCGCTGATCCTGTCTCAACGGAAGGCGGATTTCCTTCGTTTCGAGACCGCTAATGAACGTTATGCCCGCTTATTGAAAGAACACCCTGAGATCGTGCAGCGTGCCCCCTTGTCCCATATCGCCTCTTATTTGTTGATGACTCCCGAGACGTTGAGCCGGGTTAGGGCAAATATGCAGTTGTGATGGGCCTTTAGGTGTTAATTATATACGGTGTCGTATATAAGGATATAAAGATATAATTAGTATGAAGGTAGGATTATTTATCCCATGTTACATTAACGCGGTGTATCCTGAAGTGGGTATCGCCTCGTATAAATTGTTGAGGCATGTGGGTGTGGATGTCGATTATCCGATGGACCAGACCTGCTGCGGACAACCCATGGCGAACGCCGGCTTCGAGGATGAGGCGGCTCGCTTGGCCCTCCGGATGGAGGAACAGTTTAAGAACTATGACTACGTGGTAGGCCCCTCGGCCAGTTGCGTAGCCTTCGTAAAAGAGAACCATCCCCATATCTTGGAGAAGCGGGATCACGTTTGTATGAACAGCAAGAAGATTTATGATATCTGCGAGTTCTTGCACGACGTGGTGAGACCGGAATCCCTGCCGGCCGTTTTCCCGCATAAGGTGAGTATCCATAATAGTTGCCACGGGGTGCGTGAGTTGCATCTCTCGTCGCCCAGCGAGCGTAATATCCCGTACTATTCCAAGTTACGTGATCTTCTTTCCTTGGTGAAAGGTATCGAGGTGTTCGAGCCGAGGCGGGTGGACGAATGTTGCGGTTTCGGCGGTATGTTCGCCATCGAGGAGCCTGAGGTCTCTACTTGCATGGGACAAGACAAGGTAAAGGATCATATGAGTACCGGCGCCGAGTATATCACCGGTGCGGATAGCTCTTGCCTGATGCATATGGAAGGGGTTATCAAGCGGGAGAAACTTCCGATCAAGACTATTCACATCGTTCAAATATTAGCGTCCGGATTATGAGTACGAAACATGCTATAGCTGCGGCCCGTTTCCTAGAGAATAAGGAGAATGAGGCTTGGCACGACCATACGCTTTGGATGGTACGTACCAAACGGGATAAGATGAGCCATTCGCTTCCCGAGTGGGAGCGGTTGAGAGAGTTGGCTTCGGAGATCAAGCTTTACTCCAACAGCCATCTGGACACGCTTCTGGAGGAGTTCGAGAAAAATGCGATCGCCAACGGGGCTATCGTGCATTGGGCGAAAGATGCCGAGGAGCATAACGAGATCGTCTTGCGGATCTTGCGCCAGCATGATGCCCGGAACCTGATCAAGAGCAAATCGATGCTGACGGAGGAATGCCATATGAACGAGTTCTTGATGTCGAAAGGAATCGATGTGGTGGAGAGCGATTTGGGTGAGCGTATCTTGCAATTGATGAATTTGGCCCCATATCGTGATGCCGGCGATCCATATCAAACGGGAGCAGATCAGCGAGATGATGGAGCGTGAGCTGGGAACGGAGAAAGGGAATATCGACCCTACCTACCTGACGCATGCCGCCCGTAAGAATCTGCGTGAGAAATTCCTCCATGCCGACGTGGCGATGACGGGCGCTAACTTCGCCGTCGCCTCTACGGGCGAGATCGTGGTTTGTACCAATGAGGGAAACGCCGATATGGGAACCTCCTTCCCGAAGGTGCATATCGCTACGATGGGGATGGAGAAGATCGTACCGAATCTGGAGGCATTGGGCGTATTCACTCGTTTGCTGGCTCGTTCGGGTACGGGGCAACCCATCACGTCTTATACTTCCCATTATCGCCGTCCGTCCGAGGGACAAGAGTTCCATATCATTATCGTGGATAACGGGCGTAGTGATATCTTGGCGAAACCGGATCATATTCGTACGTTGAATTGCATCCGTTGTGGCGAGTGCATGAATACCTGTCCGGTATATCGCAGGAGTGGTGGCTATTCGTATACGTATTTCATTCCGGGACCGATCGGGATCAACTTGGGTATGCTGAGGAATCCGGAGGTATATTCGGATAACGTATCGGCTTGCTCCTTATGTCTTTCTTGCTCGAACGTTTGTCCGGTAAAGATCGATTTGGGCGAGCAGATTTACCGTTGGCGACAAGATTTGGATAAGATCGGTAAGGCGAGCAAGGAGAAGAAAGTGATGTCTTTCGGCATGAAGTTCTTGATGGAACGTCCGGGATTGTTCAATACGGCGTTGAAGTTTGCTCCGGTAGTGAATCATTTGCCCCGTTTCATGGTCTACAATGGCTTGAACGCTTGGGGCAAGGGACGTGAGCTTCCGACTTTCGCCAAGGAGTCGTTTAATGATATGTGGAAGAATAATAAGGTGAGATAATGAGTAGTAAAGATTCTATATTGGCGAGTATCCGTCGTCATACGGGTGCACGCCACGAGATGCCTGAGCTTACGTTGGAGGCGATTACCTATGCGGATAAGTTGGCTACGTTCTCGGAGGTGTTAGCCGGGGCGGGTGGCAAGGCCATCGAGTTAAAGCCCGGCGAGGATGTGAATGAGGTGATCCGCCGTGAGTTTCCGGAGGCGAAACGTATCGCCTCGAATTTGAAGGAGATTACTTGCGCTACCTTTAACCCGGATGGGCTGACCGATCCCCGGGAGTTGAACGGAACGGACGTATCTGTGGTGGAGGGTAGTTTCGGCGTGGCGGAGAATGCCGCTGTCTGGTTACCCCGTCAGGTACGTTATAAAGGTCTGTACTTTATCTCGAACGCTTTGGTGATCTTGTTGGACAAGACTCAATTGGTTCATACGATGAATGAGGCTTACCGCCGTACTGCCACTATGGATTATGATTACGGAGTCTTCATGTCCGGTCCCTCAAAGACTGCTGATATTGAACAAGCCTTGGTATTCGGGGCGCATGGCCCGATCCGGGTAGTAGTCCTGTTAAGATAAAACCTATACCCATTTGTAGAGACGGGGCGTGCCCCGTCTCTACAAGTTGTACGTTATTTACAGCTCTCCAATATTTCCCGTGCCACGCTACCCGTTACATTCTTCGCCTCCCCGAAGGCGGCGTTTCGTTCATTGAAGCGATTCTCGATCTCGGTGATTGTCGTATTGCCGATCTTCTCTTGGCTGAGGCGGGTAGATAAACCGAGGCTTTGGAAAAATTGCTCGGTCTTCTCGATGGCTTGGCTTACCCGTTCCTCTGTCGTTCCACTATTGATACCCCATACCCGTTCGCCGTATTGCAGGATCTTGCCCTCTTTCTGCTTGCGTAGGGTGCGTAAGGTTCCGGGGAAGACGATCGCTAAGGTCGCTCCATGCGTCAATCCGTGAAGGGCGGTTAGCTCGTGTCCGATCATATGGGTAGCCCAGTCCTGCGTTACGCCCATAGCGATAAAGCCGTTCAAGCCCATCGTGGCGGATAGCATGAAATCTGCCATCAGGTCGTAATTCCTCGGATCTTCCTTAATCTTCGGGGCGATCTCAACCAAGGTGCTTAAGATGCCTTCCGCCCAATGATCCATCAAGCGGGATTGGTCGGTCGTAGTCATATATTGCTCCATCACGTGGACGAAGGTATCGGCGATACCGCAAGCCACTTGATACGGGGGTAGACTGAAGGTCGTCTCCGGATCCAAGATCGAGAATACGGGGAAATTGCTGTAGAACGGGAATTTCTCTTGCGTCTCTTTCCGGGAGATCACGGCCCCGCTATTCATCTCGGAACCCGTGGCGGGCAGGGTCAGTACGGTACCCATGGGCACGGTATGATAGTAATACCCTTTCTGTACCAATTCCCAAGGATCGCCGTCATACTGGATGCCGGCGGAGATTAGCTTCGTCCCGTCTATGACGGAGCCGCCGCCTACCGCCAATAGGAAATCCACCTGCTTGCCTTTCGCTATCTGGATGGCTTCTCGCAAGGTCTCGATGGTGGGATTAGGCTCGATGCCCCAGAACTCGATATAGTCACGATCCTTTAGCGCCTTGATCACTTGGTCGTACACACCGTTTTGCTTTACGCTACCTCCTCCGAAGGTGATCATGATGCGATGCACCATCGGGATGGCCGTACTCAGTTTCTCAATCATGCCCTTACCGAATAATAAACGGGTTGGGTTGTGAAAAGTGAAGTTATTCATAGGACTATTTACTGTTTTTATATGTAAACATGAATAGGGTTCCTATTGTTTTAGGGCTTCCAGTAACTTATCGACCGCCTTGGCGGGAGTAGCTTCGCTCTTTAGTAACTGGACGAACTTGCTACCGATGATGGCACCGGAAGAATGGGCTGTCGCCGCCTCGAAAGTGGCTTTATTGCTGATGCCGAAACCTACCAAGCGGGGATTCTGTAGGTTCATGGCGTTGATACGACGGAAATAGGCCTGCTTCTGCTCGTTGAAGTCTTGTTGGGCTCCGGTCGTGGCGGCGCTGGATACCATATAGATAAATCCGCTGGTATGGGCATCGATCTGCCGGATTCGTTCCTCGGAGGTCTCTGGGGTGATCAGCATGATCATTTTCAGGTCATGGCGATCGGCGATTTCCTTGTAATCGGAGATATAATCGGCGTAAGGCAGGTCGGGGATGATCATTCCGTCTACGCCGGCCTCTACGCAACTGGCGCAGAATTTCTCGAAACCGTATTGCATGATGGGATTCAGGTAGCCCATTAGGATGATCGGGATCTGTACTTCGCTCCGGATCTCTTTCAATTGCTCGAATAGGAGGTGCAGTGACATCCCGTTACGCAACGCTTGCGTGGCGGCCTCTTGGATGACGGGGCCGTCTGCCATCGGGTCGGAGAAAGGGATTCCTACTTCTACCATGTGGATACCTTTAGCCTGTAAGGCTTTTAAGATGCTTGCCGTATCGTTTAAGTTCGGATAACCGGCGGTGAAATAGACGGAGAGTATTCCGTCTTTCTGGGTCTGGAATAAGTTTGTGATGCGATTCATTTTGAATTCTATTTTAGATTTTTCTCGGTTTGACTTAACCGATTGAGAAATAAACTTTTA